>WBZN01000058.1_pt1 | contig 176437 bp, 172 predicted proteins | sample 5204281 | NCBI WGS metagenome assembly WBZN01 (sample SAMN12344347, study PRJNA552823) | activated sludge metagenome | biome: Activated sludge suspended growth; feature: Nitrification reactor; material: Wastewater; isolation source: activated sludge from nitrification reactor of wastewater...
CAAACATGTCTGACAATGAGAAAAAGGAAATAATTGGTCGATTACTTAATGACTGCAAGATGTCAAACCCATTGGTGCTGGATACGATTGAAAGAAATGTCAAATCCTGGTTATCCACAAAAACAATTCCTGATGAGGACAACGATTACAAAGGTTATGAAAAGTTATTTAATGAATTGAAAATCCAAGGTGTCTTTGGAAATAATGTTAAATACGAGCATTTTATTTTCGGGCGCAGCCATGATTTTCAAACCCAACAGTATGGTGATCCTGAACTTTCAGTTACCGTGGGCACTTCGGAATATTCGTTCAAGATAGATCCAATCAAGCAGGGCATAATTCGTCCACCTAGCTGTGACAACAGCAAAGTTGTACAACTCGGAACCGCCTTGAATGAGCTCAACGAACAGCAAGGAAATGGCCCTCAGGCCCCATCAAAATTAAAATCAGGCCAATAGCCATAGCTATTTGTCTTCTGCACAGTTAGTTTATGTATGCACACCCTCCCGATGGCAGGCGTTGATAGTTGTTCCAATTCAAGACAATGGCCAGGCCGTCGTTTTTATCCTCGCTTTGAACAAAGTGACATCAGATGACTAGAGCGTGGGCGATCAAGTCGAAGCCAAGGCGAGTTCGCATGGCCTACAAATTGAATTGAAGGGGATGAATACGAGTTGAAACAATGTTCAATTTTACGGGGGAACTATGACAATCTCAAAAACGATCCATCTTGTTGCCGTTCTGCTTTCGGGTGCATTGATCTCGAGCGGAAACGCCCGTGCGGATATGCCGGCCCCGGAAGGACAGCTCAGCGTTTATTTCGATGATGTGACAAGCGTAAGGATGGAAAAAATCTTTGCTAGTTGCCCCAATAAAGTCTGTTCAAGCCCTAAAGAGAAAGTCTTTCACCTGAGGGGGCATGTACAGGAAACCCAATCCTCAGGGGATGTGGCTTCGGTTCAGTTGGTCGCTCTTGATGTGACCTTTGGGAATATCCAAGAGGCCTTGAATTGTTTCCGGGCAGCTCGAAAAGCGTCTCGAAAAGGCCTCCCGCTGAGTATCGTTGGAAATGGAGTTTTAAGTTCGCCGGGTTCGGGCACCCCACCGAGCGCAGGGGCTCCTCCCATTGAATCCCAAAGTGCTTCGGCTGTCTCCAGGAGTGAAGCTGAGTTGTCAGAAGAATTGCTTCGAGCCCATTTTACAAACATCAGTTCCTGTGAAGTGGGCTCAGAGAGCATCGATTCGGAAAATCCAGTCGGTTTATAAATTCCCTTCAATCAGTAATCTCGCCGGCCTCCTTTTGAGGTTCTGCCTTGGCCCTTGATGGCGTTCAACTCTCCCGAAATGTTGTCAAGGACCAGATCAGAAAACCCACCCAGGCTAGGGCCTTTTCGCCCCTTCCCTAGTCCTTCTTCTCGTTCTCCGAAAATCACATCAAATCCCATCAAAATCTTTAACTGCTTTATGCAGACTTTTCAGTCAATAGGCCGGATTCTCCCTTTGATTCCAAAGGCGGGACGGCTATGCGCTTTCCTCTACCTGAGGCCGCAAAGTGGATGTTGAAAAACAGATCGAAGGGAGATTTTATGAAATCGGTTTTCGGGTTTATTCTATTGAGCGCGAGTCTTGGCTTCGCGGCACCCACGGAATACAAAGTAGGCCCCGGTGCGGAAGCCACCTTTGAAGCCGTCGGTAAACCCGCCATGCTTAAAATCAAGGGTCATGGGGCCGTGGTTCGTGGCGATCTTCAGCTGAATGCGGAAGCAAGCCGCGGAAAATTCGAGATTGACCTGGAGCAGTTCGATACGGGGATTGAGATGCGCAATAAACATATGAAAGAGAAGTATCTTGAGACGGCACGATTCCCCACGGCTTTGCTGGAAGTGACGAAGGTGGATTTTCCCAAGGACTTCACCCCCGGAAAAGAGCTTGCAGATGTGAATTTCAGCGGAACGCTGACTCTCAAAGGAGTTCCCAAGCCCGTGAGTGGCAAACTGAAAATCTCGGGTGCAAAATTAAAAACCGAAGCTGAATTTTCATTTTCTCTCAAGGACTATCCCATTGAATTACCCCACTATTTGGGTATTACCTTGGCCGATCGCGTGATCATCAATGCGACATTGCCGGAACTTGTAAGGAAATAATCATGACCCGTTTCTTTTTGCTTCTTTTAGGCCTGATTTTTCAACGTCAGGCCCACGCCTATCCCGATATGATTCGGCATAACTACGTGAACTGCAATGCCTGCCACGTGAGCCCAACGGGAGGCGGCTTACTGACGCCCTACGGCCGTGGCCTATCGAAAGAGGTTCTTTCTACTTGGAGCACTGAGCGCGAACCTGAATTTCTACATGGCGCCCTTCCCGCGGATGTTTTACCTGAATGGTTGCTCCTAGGGGGTGACGTGCGAGGAATTCAAACGCATCGTGAATCTCCAGATCAGAAGACCGGCAAAGCCTTCCTGATGGAATCGACGATTGACCTTGGTTTCGTTTTCAAAAAGTGGACGGCCGTGCTCTCAGTGGGGGAGGCGGATCCGCAGACAAACAACATCCGCGAGGTGGGAACGCATTACTATCTCATGTGGACACCTTTAGATGAACTCTCGGTGCGCGCGGGGAGATTTATTCCCGTCTTCGGCCTCAATACACCTTATCACACGATGCCGACGCGGCAAAATCTGGGGTTTGGCCCGGGGACGGAGCGAGATGCCGTTGAAAGCGTCTGGAGCGGAGAGCAGTGGAATATCGCGGGCTCTGTGAGTCGAACGCCCGCAGGGCCGACCCCGTCTGCCGATCGCGAAACTTTGCTGACCGGGCAGATCAATCGCAGTTTTCTCGGCTCCTACCGAGTGGGCGTGAGTTATATGAATGGCAAGACGCAACAGGTGAGCCGTGAAGCCTACGGTATTCACGGTCTGTTAGGGATCAGCGAAAAATGGGCTTACCTGACAGAATTTGATTTGCAACGATTGCAACCGCAGGGCCGAGAGTCTGTGCGTGGGCTCTTCCACTTCAGTCAGCTTATTTACGAAATCACGAAGGGGTTCAGTGTCTACGTTCTTGAAGACTACAGTAAATCCAATCTGAACAGTTCAGACAGTTTAATCAATTCCGTGGGACCAGGCCTCCGATTTTTTCCGCGCCCCCATTTTGATTTTGATTTGATTTTTCTGAAACGTCGAACGGCCGTCGTGGCCGACCGTTATGATGACTATGCTTGGTTGATGGCCCATTATTATTTTTAAAAAGGAAGAGCGACGACAGATCCAATCATCTTTGAGATGCAGGCGGCTAGACTTTCGCTGATTCACAGAACCTAACCAGGGCATTGTATTTGCTTAAGCCAATCAGTGACGAAGAGTTCACTTGAATCGGGGATAATATCCCCCTAGCCCGAAAGGTCCAACCATGAAAGTCCCAAAATACCTCAAGTTGTTTTGCATCGCCCTGATGTCCCTGATGATGAGCAATATTCCAGCTGTGGCCTTTGCCGAAGCACAGATGATTTCGACAACCACCCTTGTGAATGATTTAACTCGCGCGCAGACCGAGCAAAAACTGCAGGAATTTTTAAGTCGTTCGGATGTGCGGCAAAAACTCGTCGAAAAAGGACTTTCGCCTGAAGAAGCCTCGTTGCGTCTCGCGAGTCTTTCCGAAACAGAGCTTCGACAGCTCTCAAACCAGGTGGATCAAGCCCATGCGGGTGGTGATATTCTGATCGCGATTTTGGTCGTTGTTCTTATTATCTTCTTGATTAAACGTATTTAAGAAGAAGAAAATGCGTTGGCTATTTTTTTTCGGCGCAGGTCTGATTTTTTCGGGCTGCGCCACGCCCGCTCGCCAGACCGATGCTCTGCTCGGGCAAAAAATAAATCTTCCTCTTGCACAGCAAATAAATGGCGTGCCCTTCGTTGAGCAGTCCGCAGGTTACTGTGGTCCTGCCACTTTAACCATGGCTTTACAGTGGGCAGGTGCTTCGGTTTCAATGCAGGAGATCGCGAAAGAGGTCTACACGCCGGGCATGAGGGGAAGTTTGCAATTGGATTTGGTCAGTGCGGCCCGTAGAAACGGTATGATGGCCTTGCCTCTGGAGGGACTGAACGATTTGCTGCAAGAGGTGGCGGCGGGGCATCCGGTGATTATTTTTGAAAATTTAGGTCTCACTTGGTTTCCGCAATGGCATTACGCGATTGTGTTTGGCTATGACCTGACACGTGAAGAGGTGCTGATGCACTCCGGCCCCGAAGCCAACAAGCGTTGGGATCTGCGGCATTTCGAGCGCTCCTGGATGCTGGGCGATTACTGGGGCCTCGTTGTTTTGCCGCCCGGTCAGCTGGGAGCGTCTGCCGGGGAACTCACGCATGCCACAGCCGCTGCGGCCCTTGAACAAATTGGAAAAATTCAGGAAGCCCGCAAAGCCTATTTAAGTCTTTTGCAACGCTGGCCCTCCAGTCTCGTGGCCCTTGTTGGTTTAGGAAACATCTCCTTCGTTGAAAAAGATTATGTCGCTTCGGTGCGTTACCTGCGCCTCGCAACAAAGGCGCATCCCGAATCCATCGCCGCGAAAAATAATCTCTTGGTCGCCGAATCAGAACTCCGTCGGCACTAATATTTGAAATCCGGAAGTCCTTGGCTTCGTGCTTGCGGCAAGCTCTTTTTTGCGCGGTCCTTTTTTTCGCAAAGAGAAAAAGAAAATCTCAAGAAAGGATTTTAAAATGAAAAAATGGCTGATTATTTTTGCGCTGGTGCAACTTTGCGGCGCTTGCGCGCCTCAGGACTCAAGCTCCAATGATGGCGCGACCCAAGATCAAGAGGACGATTCCTCTGCGGAAGAGCTGATCATCGGTGGACACAACGTCACCAAGAAAAGCAGTTTGGCTTCGACCACGGTGAGTCTTTTGGATACGCAACAAGGCACGCTGTGCACGGCCTCGCTTTTGTCCGCAGATATCGCCTTGACCGCCGCTCACTGCGTGGAGGGTGATCCGCAATTTATGCAGATCTCTTTCGGCCCGCGTTCGACCGGCCGTGAAGTGCGGCAGGTGGTGGATGTCGCGACGACCCCCGTGTGGCCACAGCATCAAAAAGAAGAATTCAACAACGGCGACATGGCCCTGGTGAAATTTGCCGGAGGTCTTCCGAAGGATGCGAGAACGGTGACGCTGATGAAGGCGAGTCATCGCTTAGCGGCGCAGGAAATTGTCACCTTAGCGGGCTTTGGCATTTCGGATGGCATCAGCAAAGGGGCCGGTCAATTGCGCACGGTCGACGTGAAAATTGCGAATCCCAAATACAGCCGCACCGAAGTGTCCCTTGATCAAACCCATCAAAAAGGGGCCTGTCACGGAGATTCGGGTGGTCCGGCTTTTATCCAAAACAACAAGGGAGAACTTCTCTTGTGGGGAATCACCAGTCGAGGCATTGATGATCCCACCGATCATTGCGCGGGTGAGGTGGTCTACACGCGCGTTCAGCCCTACATCCATTGGATGAATGAAGTGACGCGGAGCTGGGAAAAACAAAAGCGATCTGACAAAGAAGTGAACTCAGACATGTAAAATTTCAGTCCTCTTCGCTGATATTGGATTCACGGATCGCGCGAGTTATAAACAGCTACTCCAACTTCAGCAAAGAGGACATTCATGGCAAAAATCAAAAAGAGTAAAAAATCCGGATCCCCTCAAAAAGCCTCCATCGATGGTGCAAATCCCCTGTTGCCTCCAAGAACGGATCATCCCTCCCTCGAAGGCGACTTTTTAACGACGAATCAGGGTCTGCGCATTTCCGATAATCACAACAGCCTGAAAGCCGGTGCGCGGGGACCGAGTTTGCTTGAAGATTTTGTCCTCCGTGAAAAAATCACGAGCTTTGATCATGAGCGCATTCCGGAGCGGGCGGTGCATGCCCGCGGCGCCGGAGCCTTCGGTTTTTTTGAATGCACTAAAAATTTCTCAGCCTATACCTCCGCCGGTTTTTTGAGTGAAGTGGGGAAAAAAACGCCCGTTCTCGTTCGCTTCTCGACCGTCGCGGGGAGCCGGGGATCAGCCGATACGGCCCGGGACGTGCGGGGATTTGCCACCAAATTTTATACCGACGAAGGCAATTATGATTTAGTCGGAAATAATATTCCAGTTTTCTTCATTCAGGATGCCATGAAATTTCCGGATCTGATCCATGCGGTGAAACCGGAGCAACATAATGAGATTCCGCAGGCCTCCAGTGCCCACGACACCTTCTGGGATTTTATTTCTTTGATGCCCGAAAGCACCCATATGATTTTCTGGGCGATGAGTGATCGCGCCATCCCACGCAGCTTTCGCATGATGGAGGGCTTTGGCGTTCACACCTTCCGCTTTGTTAACGCGAAGGGAGTCGGAACCTTCGTTAAGTTTCACTGGAAACCGAAATTAGGAATTCACGGTTTGGTGTGGGAAGAGGCGCAGCTTCTCGCGGGACTTGATCCGGATTTTCATCGCCGCGATCTTTTCGAAGCGATCGATAAGGGAAGTTTTCCCGAGTGGGAATTGGGCGTGCAGTTGATTCCCGAGGCCGACGAGCATAAATATGATTTCGATTTGCTAGATCCCACCAAACTGGTGCCGGAAGAACTGGTGCCGGTGACCATCTTGGGACGCATGATTCTAGACCGCAATCCCGATAACTTTTTTTCTGAAATTGAGCAGGCGGTTTTTCATCCGGGTCATTTGGTCCCCGGCATTGACTTGACGAATGATCCTCTGCTGCAGGGCCGTCTCTTTTCTTACACCGATACCCAGATCACCCGTCTGGGGGGCCCGAATTTCCACGAGCTTCCGGTGAATCGCCCACTCGCGGCCATCAATAACCATCAACGGGATGGATTTGGGCGACAAAGCATTCCGAAGGGACGCGTCGCTTACGAGCCGAACTCATTGGGCGGTGGCTGTCCGTTTCACTCGCCTGAAAAAATGAAATCCTACGTTCATTTTACTGAACGCATTGAGGGCCACAAAGTCCGTGGTCGCAGCGAAAGCTTTGGCGATCATTTTTCGCAGGCGCGCTTGTTCTTCGCTAGCCAGTCGGCGCCGGAAAAAGAGCATATCCGCAAGGCTTTTACCTTCGAACTTTCGAAGGTCGAAACTTTGGCCGTGCGTGAACGCATGCTGCAAACACTTCTTCTGGTGGATGAAGATTTGACGGCCGCAATCGCCGACGCTCTCGGGATGAAATCACCGAAAAAAGGGGTCGAACAACCCAACCCGGCGCAAAGGGATAATAATATCCTTCCCGAAAATCGGGCGACGGACCTTTCTTTCCAAGACGAAAACGAACGAAAAGCGCCTTCAAAACGTGTGCCCCTTCCCGCAAAGTCGCCCAAGTTGAGCATGGTTTTGACCGCTTTCCCTTCTGTCGAGACACGCAAAGTCGCTCTTTTGGTCGGAGCAAAAACTTCAGCGTCCGAGATCAAAGCGCTGCAAGGCCTCCTCTCTAAGGCGGGGGCGGTGGGTGAAATCGTTGCTCCTGGCGTCGGTCCCTTCAACGCTGAAAAAGACGATGTGGTAAAAGCTTTGAATTCCACTCCGTCGGTGGTTTATGACGGAGTCCTTGTTCTGACAGGAAGCGGGGGATATGCGGATCCAGAAGATCTAGGTCACGCCCTTAAATTTATCGCGCAAGCTTTTAAACATTGCAAAACACTGGGAGCCAACGAACAAGGGGAAGACCTGGTGGCGAAAGCGACCATGGGCTTGAGCGAGAAAAACGCTCCGGGATTTGTTACGCTTCAAAATAAAAAGAAAGATTTAGCCACTCCGTTTTTAACCGAGCTTTCGAAGCATCGACATTGGGCACGCGCGGCTCTGGTGAAGAGCCTCCCCGCCTAAAGGGGTGGGGAGAAAAATTTGAAGATTTCAGCTTAAAAAAGAGCTGATTTTTTTCTTCATTTCTTTGTTTTCTCCTTTTAAAAAGGAGGAGACTCGTCCGTTGTTCGCGCCCGACGGATGAGGAAAGCCCCAAAGTATTTGTTTTTCAAAGTTTTTCGGCAAGACGGGGAGCAGGGCGCTGACCCCGGCCTCCACTGTTTTGCCAAAGGGAATGACCAGTGTCGATGGACTAAGTCCCTGTAAATCTTTGAGTAAAAATTCATTAAGCATTTGTTTTAAAAAAAGATGCTTGAGCGGATGCGGAGAGCCGCCATAATTTTTAAAGCCTTTTCCTTGAAAGACGGTATATCTCAGTAAAGAAGTGGTGCGAGCAAGCGAGGCATGGGTCGTGAAAATTTCTGCGGACGTGGGGATAGCGAGGTGACGAGGAATGTCTAAGGCGGCTAAAATTTTTATTAAGTTGGAGCGGGTCGTTCCGATAAAGCTCACCGGATCAGAGCCGTCTGCGCGGGGAGCGAAATGCTCACGAAAAGCCGCTCGGGCCTCTGCCAAACTGGGCGTGAGCCCGATGAAAAGAATTTTCGCCTGCGTCCACTGGGCCCTGTTGGGAAGTTTTTCCATGGGCGCATAAAAAACCGACAAGGCCGCATCCCGATAGAGACAGAGATCGGGATGGAGGGAATCCGAAACGAGGCATTGATCCTCCCCCCAGTCACGGATCTGCGCGGCGATTTGTTCAAACGTCTTCAAGCGCGAAGTTTGCAGAATTAATTTCCGCAAGGATCTTGGTAGGAAGGCCAAGAGGACGCCTGTTGAAAGCAGCTCCCGCTGTTTTGGCAAATTTCAACAGTTTGAATTTCGACGGTGAGACGGGGATCTCCGGCCGGACAAACTGTTTCGCCCGTGTACTGCAGTTTGGTGATCGAAATCAAGGCGAGAGTGACCGTCGCGGGATCATAGGCGCCGAAAACTTGAGGGTATTTTCTCTGCAGAACAGAGTACTCCGCCGCATTTTTCGCGGTCTCGGTGGTTGCGGACAGCGGAACCCAATAACCTACTCCACGAGCCAGAGTCGAAAAAGAAATAAAATAAAAACTCAACAGCAAAAAGAAAAATTTCATGAAAACTCCTTGATAAGTGATGATTGAATTATTTCAGTTTTTTTATAAATTCAAGTCTTGCTGTTCCTAGCAACCGAGGAGGATCTCCACGGACGCGGGACACGGAAGAGCGAGCGAGCCGGGTTTTTTCCCACCGGGAAATGAAGATTTTTAACCTGAAGAGGTTTCTTGGCCCTTCTGACAAGCTCTTCTGCGACGTAACGGCGATGACAGTCGGAGGCATCTGCTTCGTAACACAAAAGTGTCAGCCCGCCGGCCTTCAAAAAAAATTCAAGCGTTTCAAAATCCTTGGTCTGAAGAGGGATAATTTTTTTGACGTAATCGCGAAACATTTTCACGCGGGTGATTTTTTCTTCTTTAGCCAGTTTGCGCCAAGCGGAAGGCACGCCCAAACCAGGCAGATGGATATATTCGATCCCTTGATTTTTTAAATTTTCGGCCAGGCGATTTTTGGAAAAGCCTTTTTTGCGACTCAGAGGATTTTTACGGACGTCGGCGATACGCTTGACGCGGCTTTTTTTTAAGAATGCCACGAAGTCTTCAATGTGGGTGCCCTCATAGCCAACCGTTCGCAGAATCATGAGTTGAGTTTATCGCAAAAAGGGAAGGTGGGGAGGGATTCGCAGGGAGGGTGCTAAAAAACAGGGGCTCATCGGGCTATTCTTCGATGCTGAGTCCTTGCACGTACATGATTTCGCAGGCTCCATCGCCTGTATCGGTGCGGGACAGGGAGCTTTTCCATTCGGATCCATCCCTCTTATCAACGCGCACTAATTTTCCGGTTAGGGTCAGTATCTGCCCCGGGCGCAGATCGCTTAGAAGCTCCTTCACGGCCGCATTCGCCGGAATGATGTGCATATTGGCAATGCTAGAAATGATCGTCTGTTCATCGACCGGCGGAGCACCACTCCAATAGTAAAAGCAAAAGCGCATGGTTTGGCTCAAGTGCAGTCTCTCGATATTTTTAGAGTCCGAGAGTGGCCCCCACGCCACGCACAGGTCGGTCGGTGCCAGTTTGGAAACGGGATCGAAATGATAATTCTCCTGAAGCAAGAGCCGCGCGCGAATTTTATAATCCGCAAGGGGCTGCAGGACCTCGCCCTGATGAAGGATGGGCTTTGCCGAAACGGGCAGCAGACTCTGCTGAGGTTCTTCAGGAACGAGGATTCCCGGAGGCCGATGCACAGAACGGTGCCGCCATAAATGGTGACTGAAGACGAGCAGCAGGAGACCAGGAAGAAGAAGACGCCATGGGAGCATTTTTTTATTTTACAGAGCCGGGGAAGGCAGGCAACTCCTGGGCTTCGCTGGGTGTGTGGATCTAGACTCCTCTGCGCGCCGAGAATCATATTTTTGGTCTTGTGGAAGCCCTCCGGACCTGTTTATCCTGAAAGTCCTATGTTAAAAAGAATATTTGTTTCTTTGTTTTTTGCCCTAGTGCGGGAGAAAGATAAATTCTACAGCCGGGTCAAAAGCACTTTGCGGGGTGGCAAAAAAAGCGACAAATGGGGGCCTGGGTAAGAACATTTTGCCAATGCCTCAGGTCTTGCTAGGAAAAAAATGCCTTTCGTGAGATCTAATCCAGGAGTTGAGTCAGAATCGTTCGCAGATTCGCTTCAATGCGAAGGGGAGGTCTCTTTGAAAAAAATCGCGCTTTTTTTGGCCACGTGGATGTTGGGAGCTGTTGGCCAGGCCGGACAAGTTCAGTGTGAAGGTGACTATTTCATCTACCATATGAACGCCAAAGCCCAGTCCTCAGGAAATAAGATCATCAGCACCATTGATATCGAACTTCTGAACGCTTTGGGATCTCCCAGCTACATCAAACTCAACACCGTTTCCAGCGACATTCGTGAAGGCCAATACCTCCATGCGTCTGGAACAGGGAAAGAAGCTTCCGGTATAATTTCAGCTGATTTTGACGAGGCTTCTCAAGGCTACCACGGCACTCTGAGCGCCCAAACGCCCATCGGCACCGTTCACATCAATATCACGTGTTCCCTCGCCTCGGAGAATTAAGATTGGGACTTCAAGGGGTCCTTTTCGCCCGAAAAGGACCGAGCATCCCGAACTGCGTACTTAAAAAATAAAATTCAATTTCGTTCGCACTGATGACCTGGCCGCGAATATGTTGCGCGGTCGTGCGTCCCGAAAGACCTTCGTCGACGCCTGACGTGACGTAAAAGACCGAACCCGCTTCAGAGGCTTTAAGCCCGTTGTAAAGGGCATAGGCAGTATCCATCAGGGGATCTGAAAAATTCAGAGTGGCCCTTTGGACTCCGCCAATCACGTCCAGAGAAATCAAATCGGGAACCAACTGGGGGCGATTTTTAGGATCCGTTTTAAAAATTCCAACATAGGACTTGGCCGCTCCTGCCGGACCGGGTGAGGTGGGGAGCAGCGCAGGAAAAGCTTTTTGCCTTTTTGCCTGAACTTTGACCGGTTGAAGTAAACGAAGAAACCGGAGCGTCCCTTTGAGTTCTCCTTGCTTGAGGGCGCTGAGAGAAACTTGCAGACGCCCGTCTGTTCCAGTGGAGGCCATGGAGTTCACGTCATCGGGTGTTCCGTGAAAGGACACGAAACTCAGAGTGTCGTCATCGACGGCATTGTAGACAAGCGTAATTTGGTTGCTGGCAATTCCTCCGCCCGACTCAGGCTTGCCGTTCAAACTGTCCCGCATCGTTGCGACGATGTTGCCTGCGCCCGTACAGACAATGTAAATAGCGAGCTGGCCTAGTTTGTCGACCGTCGCGGAATAACTTCCTTCGGCGCTTCCGCTCGCGCAGAGATCTTGAATGGCAGCAGAAGCGATCGGATCTTCGTCGGCCCTTGCAGAAAAAGGGATAACAAGGGTCGCGGCCAAAAGAAGCGAAAGGCTTTTGATTGATTTCATGGGGAGTCTCCTCGGGTAAAGAAGCTTATAACGTGAATCGAATTCGAGTCCTATGGCTTTATGCTATAGCGCTTTTTGTCATAACTGACGCCTGACATAAAAAATTCCTTCCTTCCGTCATAGAAGCTTTCATTTGATTGTGAAAGCCCTTTTTCGTTAAGATGAGTGATTAGTAATGAAGGGAGTCGATCGTGGTTATTACTTCGATCAAAAACTTGACGACCAATCGCGAGATTTTGAAGAGCTCCCAAATTGATTTCATTAAAATTCTGGAATATGGAAAGTCTTCTTTAGTTTTTGTATTTCCGGCCGACTTGCAAAAAGGCCATTCTTCCCTGCTTATTTCCGGCATCATGACCATTCGGGGCAAGAAAAATGGTTTTGAATTCACTGGCAAAATTGAGACGAGTGAACGCATGGACAATGCGACGCGGATTCAATTAAATCTGGTGCAATACGATAGAGATCTTTGGCGGAAGTTCCTACGTCAGGCTGTGAGCAGGCAAAATAAAGTGGATAAGCTTTTACGTGCTTTAAAAGGGGAGGTTTAAGTGCCCCAGCAGACGGCTCTTCAAAGTTTTTTTGAGAATCAAGTCTGCCTGATCGTTGAGCCTTCGAAAGCGTTTTTGGCCTCGATCCAGACCTGCGTAAAGAGTCTTGATTTACCTATCGGTGAAATTATCCTGGCTAATAAATATGAAGAGGCCGTGGCATTCATTCAACAGCGTAAGCCGCGCATGTTGATCACCGAGTACGATGTGTTGGGACACAATGGGCTTTCCCTGGTCGAGTTGCAGCAGCAATTTCAAGAAGATCAAAACCGTATCAGCATCGTGGTGAGTGGGAATTCAAGTGATTCGGTCATTGCTGAGTCCGCAGAAGAACAGGTGGACAGTTTTCTTTTGAAACCCTTTTCTTCAGATGATCTTAAGAAAAAACTTCTGGCGGTGATCCAAGCCAAAGTGAACCCCTCTCCTTATTCGCTAAAGATTAAGGAGGGCCGGACTTTTCAACAGGAAAATGTTTTGAACGAGGCGGTGAACTCTTTTATTCAGGCAAAACAGCTGCACGAAAAACCCAGTCTGGCTTGTTTCTATCTAGGCGATGTCTATAAGTTACTCAAAGAGAATAAGAAAGCCCTGACGGAATTTCAAGAAGGGAGGATCTACCATCCTTTGCATTATAAATGCCTTATCGGCGAATTTGAAATCCTGGTCGAAGACAAGGATTATCAGCGGGCCTATGAATTGATACCTATCTTGATTAAAAACTTTCCTCTCACCCCACGGCGATTGACCCAAGTTTTTATTGCGGCGGTCTTCTCGATGCGATTTGAGTTTTTACCGGCGTATTATGAGCAGTACATCAAGATAGATAGGCGTTCGCCCGAGCTGATTAAAATAGCCTCTCTCGCATTTTTTACGGCCGGGAAGTGGTATTTGCAAAACAAGGACGTGAAGAAAGCCGGGAATTTTTTTGAAAAGGCTTTATTCATTGTCAATCGAGATATTGATTTTTTAGTGCAGATCATCGAGGAGCTCATCAAGTCTCAAGCTTACGAAGAGGCCTTGCTTTTTTTGACGAAGGCGTCGCCCAGCGATGTGGGCTCTCTAGTTTACAACCGTCTTTCTTTCAAAATTGATCAATTCACCTTAAGGAAAGATCAGCTTTTTGAACGAGCCCGAAAATTCGCGCTCACGGGTGAAGCGAGTCTTGAGAATTACAAGGTGATCATTAAGATTTTTGCTGACGAAGGCAATATTCCTTTGGCCGAGTCCATCATCAGCAAGGCCATCGCCTCGCAGCCTGAGCTCAGAGCTGAACTCTACCAAATTTTGGAGCAAAACACGCCGCCGGAAGAAAAATAAAATGGTAGAGATCTTAGGACTCGTCTATGTGAGCAGCTTTATCTTGTCGATTTCGGTTTTGAGCTGGCACTACTATTCGACGCAAAAAAATTTTTCGTCGACGAAGCTCACCATCCTCAATGAAAATTTAGCCCGGGTAGGCTTATTTTGGTCCAATGCGACGGCAGACTTCGCAGATCTCAAAGAAAACTGCTATGCGCAAGATAGGCAAAAGGTGAATCAAAGCATTCTGCTGATCGGGATTCTGGCCCTCGGAAGCTTGCCGGGGTTTTTACTTTTAACGACGGTGGTCTTTTCTTTGCATTTTTTTGCACGTTCACGAAAAGAAAAAAGCGTTTTTGCGAGTCCTCTTTCGACTGAAAAAGATTTGCCATTCGTCGAGATCGAAAAATGGCTACAGACTTTAGGAAGAAATTAGGGCTTAAAACGGGAGTTTCAGGCCCCTCTTTATCTATTTAATGAATTGGCTGACGGCCTGTTCGGCTTTGTGCAGAAGATCCGTTGCGGATTGCTTCAAAGAAGTTTTTTTAGCGGCTTTTTTGCTTGTGCTTTTTTTAGCGGCTTTCTTTGTGACTTTCTTCGTCGCCTTCTTAACGGCTTTTTTACCCGCTTTCTTACTGACCTTCTTGGATGCTTTTTTTGACGCCTTCTTAGAAACTTTCTTTTTAGCCATGGTTATTCTCCCCGTGCTGTTGTTGTTCGGACAACTCATTAAACATGAGTCCCCTCTATTATGCAACCCCCTGTCTTAAAGTGATAAACACACTGAAGATTCACACAAGACAGGGGACGAAGCTCCTAATTACATTGGGTAAGGGTGACCGTTGAGGTCGAAGAGTCGGTATCGGTGAAGGTCGCCTGTCCACAGGTCGCGGAAAAGGCCAAGCTCACGTTGCCGGATCGCCCCGTGCCGGTGAGGACAGAGGAGATACTTCCGCTCGTAGGATAGCAGCAGCTTGAACTCCCCCAAGTGACACTGTTGAAAGTATGAACCGCCTTATATTTCAAAAGATTGTGGTAAAGCGTGAGGTTTCCGGTGACCACGCGATTGCTGGTGGAGCGTTTCCCTGTTGAGATAAGCCCGGTGGAGGTGAGGGAGTGATCAAAAAGAGTTCGGCCATGTGGACCGACCAAAACTCGATGGACCCCATCGATAACGATGGTTCTTTGCCCGGCCCCACTGTTGGTCAATGTCGTCGTCACGCCCGTTGCGGGCAGAGCCGTCCCATCGTAGGCTGTATGCGCTGTCGTATTGGTGGTGATTGTCGCACCTGATGGCAGGGTCAAGACTTGACTGGAAGAGGTGCGAACAACGCTGTCACTGGTCGCGGTGAGAGCCTTTGCTGTACAGTTGGCATTGGCGCTCCAAGTTTCTGTCCAGCCTCCGGTGAGTGTGGCGAGGTTCACGCTACAACCGCCCCAGGTCAAGGTGTCCACCGCACCGGTGCAGGCGCTTCTCGCGCCGGTAAAAGTACAGGCGGAGGTGGTATGAATCTGATCCAGAGGATCGACGTAGTCGCGTTCGGCCATCAGCCCCGGTGAAGCGGCGCCTTCAGCTGAAGAGGCCTGTTGTCCTGCCTCCGACATCGCAGATTCAGAGATATTTGAGACCGCTTCGTTGCCATCCGTTGCGGAGTCTGTACTGCTCTTCGCGCAGCCAAACATGGCAAAAGACGTGAAGAGTAAAACGAACAGTGCTGTTTTTTTCATAAGATCCTCCGTGAATAGAAAAATTCTATCGATGAAGAGGGACGAGTTCTATGTTTTTCTAAGAAGCTAACGCTTTGAATTCAGTGGTCACTAAATATTTTAGAGCTTTGACTAAAAAAAATCCCCGCAGGTTGTGCGGGGATTTTTCGTGAACAAAACTAAAAAGCTGTCCCTATTTTAAGGGAGCTTGATTTTCAGGTTCCTGATCGGCGGTGTAAGGATTGCCGCCCAATTGAACGATGCGCGCGTTCATTTGATCTAAAACTTGCGTGTTATCATTGGTTGGATCTTGCGTGCTCGGAACGAAGACCAGAGTTTGCGATGGATCAACCAGGTCAATCAGTGCTTTGAACGAGTAGTGAACCCCTGCACGATCCGCAAAGCCTTCGATCACAATCGCTTGGTTTTGCAGGTTTTCGTAGTGATTCACGACCACTTCGTATTTTTCGAATTGGATCGCTTGCGTGCGCTGATCCGAAACCTCATCCTGTAAAGCTTGAACGAAATCGGTCAAACTTTCGCGGAAGTTCGCTTGCGTTTCTGCGTCCATAGCGCTCACTTCGATTCCCAAATCCTTCAGTGTGTCGGTTGGATAGAAGACGCCACGGAAAGGGAAGGGATTCGCCGGATTCGCATAGGTATCATTTGGATCCTGCGGAGCCGGTTGGTTCTGAGCCCAATCTTGGTAGTAATTGTTGTAGTAGTCTGTCGTATCGTCGTCGGTATAGAAAATCCAGAAGACGACGGGGTAAACAAAATACACCTGAGGGTCGTAACAAGGTCTGACGGGATACCAGTCTCCACCGTAGAAGCCATGGTTGTACCAGTGACTGTAGTAATAACGGTAATTGTTTTGATGGTAGTAGGCCGTGACCTGATGACCACGATCATAAAGAGCTTGCCGAGCCTCGTGACGATAACGATTCGCGTAATTGTTCACGCCGCGGATTCCCTCTGGATGACGTTGCGAAACATCATGGAAGCGGTTGTGTGAATCGTTCAAATGTCCACGTGTCCAGCCGTTTTGGAGATGGCTTGGGCGCGTGTGCGGAGTCACATGGGGCGGATTCACGTGGTCGACGGGACGACCCGCTTGAACGCCACCGTTATGACCTGGACGTTGTGAAGGCGGAGGGCCTGGTTTGCGCGGAGCCGGTTGTGGTTTCGCGATAGGGCCTTGTGGACCATGGGGACCTGGATGCGGTCCCGGGCGTGGGCCTGGAGCGGGACCTGGATTTGGTCCTGGTTTAGGTCCCGGATGCGGGCCCGGCGCGGGGCCAGGATTTGGTCCTGGTTTAGGTCCCGGATGTGGGCCTGGCGCGGGGCCAGGATTTGGTCCTGGTTTAGGTCCCGGATGCGGGCCTGGCGCGGGACCTGGGTTTGGTCCTGGTTTAGGCCCCGGATGCGGGCCCGGCGCAGGACCTGGGTTTGGTCCCGGTCGCGGAGCCGGAGCCGGTCGCGGAGCGGGAGCTGGTCGCGGAGCGGGAGCTGGTCGCGGAGCGGGAGCTGGTCGCGGAGCGGGAGCTGGTCGCGGAGCGGGAGCTGGTCGTGGAGCGGGAGCTGGTCGTGGAGCGGGAGCTGGTCGTGGAGCGGGAGCTGGTCGTGGAGCCGGAGCTGGTCGTGGAGCCGGAGCTGGCCGCGGTCCGCCGCCTGGAAAGCCACCGCCGGGATGTCCCCCACCGCCACCGGGATTGAAACCACCACCGGGCCGTCCACCGCCGCCGCCGGGATTAAACCCGCCGCCAGGGCGTCCGCCACCGAAGTTAGCAAATAGAGTATTGTTTGTTAGAGTGAGCAGATCAAGTGAAGTGCTCGGGTTCTCTACGATGGGCGCGGCAAGCGCGGCTGGCGCAAAGCCAACACTCATGGTCGCAGAGAGAAAATAAATCATGGAAAGTTTAAACATATTTTTCCCCTTATGAAAGGACAGGTAACTTTTTTTAAACGGAGACGCAAGAAAAGTTGGAGGAATTAAGGAAGCAAAAAACTTTTTATGAGATGAAAAAGCGATCTCAACAATTGTTAAGCCGCTCAATTTTTTGTTTTTTTTCTTATCAGTCAAAACAAAACTAAGGCAATTTAGTGAGATAGCTCAGCAGAAAAAAGTCGGCAGTGTGTGCGAGAAGGCGATTTTATAAAAGCATCAATGGGGGCTAAGTATCTAAAATACCTGTAAAAAGAACAGTGCGCTAAACTGAGAATTAACAAAGAACGGCCTTATTTCTGTTTTGTAAAAGACCGGTGGTGATCTTTTAAACATCTTTGAAACTGTTACTTTGTAAAAGCAGGCCTTTTTTTTAATTAGGGCTTTTAGAGCAAAACATGTATTTTCCTTCCACATTCAATTATTTTTTTGGAGAAACACATGTTTAAAAAAAGCCTTGTTCTGCTTGTCAGCCTGATTCTGGGAGCTTCCGCCTTTGCGCGAGGGAATGATTCAGAAGACGTTGAAACACAGACGACTTCTTCGAAACTTTTCTCTTCGGATTATAAAAGAGAAGACTACATTGCCCGCGGCGTGATTGTTGGTTTGGCCTATGATCATGTGGATTCTGAAATTAAACTCAAATATCGCAACAAGGTGACTGGCGAAACTTTTGAGACCAGCGGTAAATCAGATCGAGGTATAGATGTTTCTGGGCTCAAAGTGGGTTACGCATCCATGCCCAAGCAAGGACTTGGACTCAATATGGGTCTAACGGCCATGAAATTTAATAGCAAATTTGACGATGGAAAAGCTTATTACAATTACCGTGGCGAAGGGAACTTGACTCTATCCACTGTCCTTTCACGTTCATTGGCCCTGTACGGATTTGGCGGAGCGAATTTGAACTATGTCACCGCTTTTGATACGGAACCTGTTACGCCTTTGGGATTTGGCTTGCAGATCGGTGGTGGTCTTTCTATTGGTGCAAATGCATCTTTCGAGTTGGGGTATTCGGTTTCCTTTCATCAATGGAGAGATGATGCCTTTAAAGACACTGATCTCGAAGTCAAAAAAGAAGATTCCTACGTTCTTATGAAGGGTTTGATGGCCCGCGCAACTTACAACTTCTAAGCTCTCGCCCCTCGAATAGCCCCTCTAGCCCGCATTCTTTCACGAGGTGCGGGCTTTTTTATTTCGGGCATAGTTTCTGCTTTATAAACTTGTATCGATCCATTTCGTCAACAGGGAGAAGCAAATGACCTTTCACAAAATCAGTATGAAAAAAATAGCTGTGCTGTTTGTGATATGCGCAGCGAGTGGCCAGGCCCTTGCGTTGGATCAGAATCTCGCCCAGTAGTGCGCGGTGGACCTCTGCGGACCGGCTGAAAAGTATTTGCCCTTGGCCGCTGAGGGGACGCCGGAGGGGCTGACCCCTCTCGCCATGCGGATTTTTTTAAATAAAAAAGTGGATGCGACTTTGAACCAAGCCATAGATTCTTCGATCGAGGGGTTTAAAAATCGCATTCGTCTTTCTGAGCAGGTCACCCAAAATATTTCTGTGAGCTCCTTGCCGAATGATCAACGAAGTCTATTGGTGACGCTGGCCCTGGTCGGGAAAATACAGAACGTTTTCATAAATGTCGTTGATTTCTCGGACGGTGGATCGAGCTACAAAGTCAACCGCACAAAACTTTTGCAAAGCTTTCCCGATTTGGGCGAAGCTCGAGCGACGCAGATGGCCGATTTATTGAATGCTCTGTTCGCGACGCCTTCTTTCCAACAGTCCCAGAGAATAGCTTCATTGTCCTTTGACTTGTTTTATAAGTACGCTCTTAAAAATTTAGACTCCCTCTTGGGAATAGTGACCGATTTAAGGCCTTTTTTTGGCAACTACCTCAGTAGGGCCCAAGGCTTCCAAGCAAGATTGGGAAGCGTCGTCTTCGACGGTTTTGATTTGTCTTTGCTAGCGAAGGCGTGGAAAGGGAGCGCCGCCCTGACAGTCTTTGAGAAAAAGAACGTGATGCGTTTGATTCAAAGAATACACGCCATTGATGGGGCTCTTGATGCCTCTGTCCAAGCCCAAGCCTTGGCTTTTCCGCTGTCCTTACAAGAGGCGGTCGCCTTTTCAGGGTCGGCAGAACGTCTCCAAAAAGTAAAAAATATTTTGGTCTCCGCGGAAAGTCTTCAGGCTGAAAAACGAGAAGTCCTGAATTCTTGCCACAAGAGCATCACGCAGGCCCTGATGGCTTCTCCGTCTCAAGCGCAACAAGTTCGTTACCTGGCGCTGATGGAGAAGGTAAAACAAGCCAGTCGTGAGGCCGCGGAAAAATATCTGCAGGGCTCCGCTTTGCAACTCGCCCAGACGGTCATTGATCAGGCGCAGTTTTCGAAGCCGGTGGGTCTACAAGAGATGAAGACCAGCCTTCAGGCAGAAATCGCGCACATGGCGATTCAGAGTGCGGCGACAACCGAAAAAATCCGTCAGCTGGCTCTGAGTGATGCCGTTTCTCTCCTCACGGTTTCTTTTATTCCTAACAGGGAAGGTAAAAGTCTCCTGTTCCGTGACATTCAAGAGATGTGCGACACTTTCACTCCAGCCGCTTTTGAAGACAAGGCGCTCGGAGAAATAGAAACCATCCAGATCGGATGGCAGAGTTCACTTTTCCCTGAACTGGGCGCGGGGATCATGGCGCACGAAATTGGCCATATGGTTTCTTTTGCTGTGCAGGATCAGAAACAAGGTGTGACGGCTTATCAAGAAGCGCGAGCCCGTTCGGCCGTGTTGCATTCGTTTCTCTTGCTGAAAGAAGCGTCGAACGCGTCGCCGAATCAGTATAGGGAAGAAGACTGGGCCGATACTTTTTCGAGCACGGTGCTGAAAGTCCTTCGGGCGAAGGGTTTTCAACCCACGAATTTTGCCTGTGCTTTGGTGCCTGTGGATGATAAAAATAAAACCTACAGAGATTTAAAAATTTCCGACCTTTCCGGTCAAGATGTGCATTCAGAAGGACTGACGCGCGCTCTTTTAACTCAAGGCCGTTTAGGAAAAAAGATGCCGGGGAGTTGCAGCCGGATGCTGGGCTCTCAATTGACGTCCCTCTTTGCAAATTCGGGCTCGAAATAGTTATTTATTTCCCCCGCGCGGAGCCGCATTGTTGGGTGCGGGGAACGAGCGAATGTAATTGGGATCAAAGCTTGCGGTCAGCCCGTCCAAAGTCGATTGGGTCGTGGCAAGGAGGGCTTTAGATTTAGGAAAGTCTTGAGCTTGGATAGCCTTCTCAATACTTTTCAGGGCTTTTTTACAACGAGGTACCATGTTGGTGATCTTCTCTGGCTGATATCCGTCCCCTAAACCGTCTTTTGGTGCAGCCATAGCTATAAATCGTTGGTTCATATTGTCCAATAACTCTTCTAAGAAAATGTCGGAGGAGGGCAGTTCTTCTTTCATGGGCTTAAGAACAGAAGCCGGCGCGGAATCAGTTTTTTCAATTTGCTCAATAAAGAATCTTCGTCTTGGAGGATTCGTATTGGTGAGGTTCCAAGAGTCGATTTTAACCAAGTAATCTGTATCCGAATAAAAACTTGGAGCTCCTTCGGTGAGGGCATTTGCTAAGGTTTTGGTGAGGATTCCGACATTCGGGCTTGAAGCATCGGCGCAGTTGTATTTGAGGTCCTCGAGTGAAAATATTTTTGTGCTGTTCGGATGTTCGAGAGTAACGGCGTATCTAAGGGTGACAATTTTTATTTTGAAAGGATCTTCTTTGTCGGAAATCTTATTGAGAAGGGTGAACTGAAAGTTTCCGGGAGAGATCTCCTTCGCCCAGGCGATCACCTGCGAATTGGCGGTGAGGCAACCGAGGCCGTTGGCCTTCACTTGATCTAAAAAGAAAATATTACCTCGATCATGGCTTTGCTTCATGGGATGCGTACGGTCACTTTCAGTAGGCCAACCCGCCAAGCAGTCCCTCAGCTCTTGCAGGGAATCGGAGCTAAAAACGTCACCGGCCGAGGCAGAAGATGTCATGAGTAGAAAAACCAGCAAGAGACTCAGCATCTGTCCAGTGTATAAATTTTCAAAAGGCTCTTCAATCTTTCGGTGGGCTAGTTTTTTTGGCATGGCGCTCACATTCGCCCATTCAAAGAAGTCACTAAATGAAAGCTCTAACTCGGAATCTTTCAATGGAGCCAATGCTGATTCAAGATTCGTAGGCGGAGTGAGGCCCGTTAAAATTTTTGCTCCCCACCAAGGTCCAAGAAGTCGGCAGAAAAGATCATCTGTTGCCGACTGAGATTGGCGGCCGTTCGGCCGAAGACGTCCGTATTGGGTCCTTCTGTTTGCAGAGCCTGTTTCAGATCCAGGCGGCTTCGCGAGCGGGCTTTGAATTCAAGGGACGGGAGCAAAACTCCTGTCGCTGTTAGATGCGTGATGATCTGAAGTGGAGAGTAGCCTGAGTGGCTTTCCAGGATCGCGGCGGCAGCACCACTGACGAGGGCCGTTGCCTGGGAGGTTCCTGTCATTGCGCCGTACCCGCCCGGCAAAGTTGAAAGCACTTTGTCACCGAGAGCGGCGAGGTGGACTCCACGAGAGCCGTAGTTGCTAGAGGCGAGAACCTGATTTTGGTCGTTGATGGCGTTAACAACCAAAATATTTGTGAACCCGTAGCTTGCGGGGAAAAAGGGAAAGCGATCGATGCTGCGTCCTTCGTTTCCGGCGGCCGCAACAATGAGCAGTCCCGCTTTTTCGGCGCGCTGAAGAGCGGCCTTTTCTTCGACGGAGGGCTCTGCGCCCCCTCCGGAATAATTGATGATTTGCGCTTTCATGCGAACCGCATAGTCGATGGCTTGAACGGAGGCCCGCAGATTATTTTCTCCCCCGGTTTGTGGATCATAATATTTCAAGATCATGAGCTTCACTTGGGCGCTTGCGGCTGTTTGTTGGATCAGGCCTGCGACATGGGTGCCGTGCCCGTGATGATCGGTGAGATCGGCCGAAGAGGAGGAAAAGTTCCATCCTTGGACATCGTCAATGAAGCCATTGTCATCGTCGTCCACGCCATTGTTCATTTTATTTCTGCCCTGAGCATCGCGGCCGGTTTCGCCCGGGTTGCGCCAGAGGGATTTTTTGAGTCGTTCATGTTTGTTATCAACACCCGTATCAATCACGGCAACCACGACTTCGGCCGCAGCGACCTGGGAAAAGAGCAGAACGGACCAAAGCAACAACTTCATTCTTTTTCTCCGCGATGGGCTAAATTTTGGGGAAGGGCTTGGAAAATTTTGCTTGCGCCTGAGTAGGGGTCGAAGAAAATATCTTGTTGTTTAACTCCTTGCGCTAGGTGAAGCTGGCGCAGGTAGATTTGGCCATCCACCCGCCGTTCGTAAGAAAAATCAAAATGAAATTCTGACCGCTGATGACCGCAGCGACGGCGAAGAACCGAGAGCAAATGATTTTCCGCTTTTTCATAGCGGTAATTTTCCTGGCAACCTTTGGGATCGGAATGGGCGATGACTTGGTCCTTGAAAGAATCGTATTCGATGGATTCGAGCAACAAGGGGCCCATACTTATTTTTTCTAGGTTGTGAAAGAGATCGTACTGATAAAATATTTTGAGCGAACCGAAGCTTTGAGCTTGAATTAAATTGCCGTCTTGATAACGGTAATTCACGTCGTGAAAGCCCCGCCTTAATCGAGAAATATGGCCTTGACGGTCGTACTCGAGAAGCAAAAGGCCTTGAGGTCGTTGAATCTGCCGCAATCTTTGAGTCGAATCATAGGACAGATCAAAAACTTGGCGAGGCCGTTTGAGCTGAATCAGCAGCCCTTGAGAGTTAAAGACCATCCTGGTCTCTCCGGCAGCGAGTTCAAAGTTTCCCCCCGCCCGCTTTAAGAGTTCTCCGTTTTTTGAAGTGAAAGATTGAAATAAAGTGGGTTCGTTGCGCTCGCAATCTTGCAGCACGATTAGGCCAGGCTTGCTCAGATCCAGAAATTTTTCGAAAGGACTGCACCAGCCAAAACCAAAAAGCCCGCGATGAAAGGAACGGCTGCTATAGTTTCTTTCTAGGGACCCTAAGTCGATGGCGTGAGTGTGAAAACTTGCCGTGCGCACATCGACGGCCGCCTGGGTTGAAAAAGAAAAAAGCCAAGTGGCCGAAGCGACCACTGCGAAAAAGATTTTGTTTGTTTGCATACAAGAGGGCCAATGCAAGCTTGAGACCAGCAGCGCAAAGACGGAGCGAGATTTCAGCTGTTAGAAATCCCGAGCTGCCTAAAAACCCCTGGACACCTTAAAAAGTTCGACAGAGGTGTTTGAACTTTAGGCGGTGGATGTGAGTAGAGGAGTCGTCCGCACAATCCTTCGCGCCGTAAAAAAGACGGCCTTTGAAAACAACTCTCTTTTTTAAGCGGTGGATCTTTTTGTCCGCGGTTTGTAGGGGCGAAAGCCAATCGCTTCTTGGAAATTTTGTTCGATGTAGAGGGCCACGCGGACCTTCTCGCGGCCCCAACTGACAATGCGAGAGAAGGGCCGCGCTTCCCAAAGATTTTTATACAGACTGGGAGAGCCCTTCTTCGCTTCGCCGATGATTCGGGGAATGAGAGCACTGATCGTTTTGAGGAAAGCGATGTATTCTTTTCGAGATCTCGCGCGGATCAAAAGATGGATAGGGGTGGCGTTGATACTGAATTGCTCTAAGACCACATGAAAGAACTTTGCTTTTTCGATGAGGGTCTCTTGAATGCGTAGAAGGTATCTCGCATCGCGAAGGCTCACGATCTGCGGTCGGTGCTGTGATTTCAGCACGATGTGCATGAAGTTATTCTTGGAATGCGGACGTTTACATTTCGGATGGGATTTCAGCACTGATGCGCCGAATTCTTTTCGCGCCGCAAAGACCGAGTGTTTGCTAAAAAAGCCGAGTTGCTTTTGTCGATTTTTGTTTTGCGCCATGAGCGAATCCTAGAGGGAAAAACATTCTTAAAAATTCATTCGTGCTTATATAATTTATCGCAAATAAGGTCAACAATATTTTGATTTGAGAGAGCTTTTATAGAGTGAAATTTAAAATAATATCGCGACTTCATTTTTCTAAATTTACAGTTTGGTTGGAGGAAAGAGCGAGAGGAAAGGAAGTTTCGCGCTTCGAAATCCTCTTGAGGTCTCACGGCCTCTTCTCATTGCGCTATGTTCTCACCAGCGGGTGATCCGAAGGCTTCGCGTTTTATGCCTCTCTCCTTTTTACGAAGGTCAAAACGACTTTGTCCTGTAGGAATAACTTGAATTCGGTTTTTACGGGAGTTCATCCGTGAAAAATAATGTCGCTACCAGAATTTGGAAGCCAAGTTCAATCACCAAGTGATTGTTCGTTCCCATTTGCTCCGTTCAGTCCGACCGCCTTCGAACAGCGGCACTCGTTTGCGAGGGCCACCGTCGAACAAGCAGGGGTGCGGCCGGCGAGGTGCGGCCGGCGAAGTGTGGCCGATCACTAAGCGGCGGGGAAGATCTTAAGATCGGGGGCTGCCAGGGTATATTTGTTACGGCCCGTATTTTTCGATTGATAGAGGGCGAGGTCTGCTCGTTTCAACCAGCTGCCGACGTTTTCTCCGGGGACCCATTGGGAAATTCCCATGGAAACGGTGAAGCGGATTTCTAGCTTTCCGTGCACGAAGACTTCCTTGCGGATTTGCGCCATCGCGGCTTCGGCTTTGACCTGCGCCATTTCGATCGAGCAGCCAGGAAGAATCACGGCGAACTCTTCTCCTCCGATGCGAGCTAAAAAATCTTCTTCGCCGCTAAAGGAGCTTTTCATTAGGCGAACGCACTCCTGCAAAATAAAATCGCCGATGTCATGGCCGTAGGAATCGTTGATCTTTTTGAAGAAATCAATATCCAAAATAATCAAGGAAAGCGGCGTCTGCGCGATTTCGGCGAGTTTTTGGCTGTTTTGCATTTGCTCGTCGAAACTGCGGCGGTTGTAGGCCGAGGTCAAATGATCGGTGCGCATGCTATTGTTGGCTTCCACTAATTTCTTTTTCACCACGTTTAGATTTTTGCGGATAGATGTTATTTTTTTAGAGCGGAGGTCGTGCTTCTGGGATTGGTATTTGATGTAAAAATCGATGAACTCGCGGGATTTGCTTTTGAGCTGATCAAAGGAGTTGCTTTCAACCGCTTCACGGAGATCCTTGAAGCTTTCCTGGGCTTCGGCGTCTTTGACCTGTTCAAAACGAATGTCCTCGCTCAAATGATCCGCAAAGTCCCAGATGATTTTTTTAAAGTCCTCGAAACTGCTCTGCACATAGGTGTATTCATCGATGCGGTGACTCGAGAAAAATTGGCGCAGTTGGAAAAGAAGTTTTTCCGAGCTTTCACCTGCGGGCTGGACCAAGGACCGGGCGAAATGATCTAGGGTTTCGCGGACTTTGCGAATAGGCTGCTTGTTGGTTTCAATCAAGTGCTTATTGTAGATATCTAAAATAAACAGCAACGTTGCCCGCTCTTCGCTCATTTCGGGCGCAGGACTGTTGGCAGAACCCGAGGGCATTTGAGAGGAGGACGCCTTCTCCCAATCCAGATCCAATTGATCAAGCAATTTTTTTACCCATTGTTTCAAGAGCGGCGCCCCTTTCTAAAGGAAGACCTCTCAAAATCGGTTTTTTTGAGCCGTAAATGAAGCGAATCAGGCCCTCTTTTTTGTCCAGGTCGTAAAAATCCCGCCGTTGACCCAGTTCTGGACAGAGCTTATAAATAGACATGCTGTCTCAGAATAAGATCAGAAAATCCATCTTGCGTTCACATTAAAATGTGAAAATTTTCCTGAGGTTCTAACTAACAGCCAAAAGAAAGTCGATTCATGGACCGCACCTTCGCTTTTTTTATGATCGTTCTTTTTATCCCTGCCTCCTCTGCCGCGGAAAACTTAACAAGGGTCGTGGGCGATTCTTTGACCTGGGCACAATGTGTGGAGCAAGCCCAAGTCAATAATCCCGACCTCCGGGCCGCCGAAAGGCAATGGCGGGCGGCGCTTGATCAAGAAAAAGCCGCCTCCAGTGATTATTTTCCTCAACTGGCGGCCAATTTAGGCTATGCGCAAGGCACAAGTTCCATCAATGGCGTCAACGGTGAGCCCACGGTCACCGCAAATACCACAAGCTATAGCACCTCTTTGACGGCCACCCAGAATCTTTTTGCCGGTTTCCAAGACCAGGCAAAAATAGAGCAGGCGAGGGCCGCACGTCAAATAAGCGAAGCGGCCTACGTCCTTGCAAAAGCCAATGCCAGTTTCGCCTTGAAGTCCGCTTTCATGGGCGTGATCTACGAGCAAAATCTGATTCAGCTGACGAATGATATTTATAAGCGCCGCGAATACAATTTGCGAATGGTGCAATTGCGTTTTGAAAGTGGCGGTGAAAATAAAGGTTCGCTCTTGCTGTCGCGAGCCTATCTCGAGCAGGCGAAATATGAACGCCTGCAAGCCGAAAACGGTTTGCAATTGGCGATTCGCCAATTGCGCAAAGTTTTGGGACAAGAAAATGAAGAGAACGGGAATCTTACCATCACGGGAAACGTTCCCACCCAAGAGCCTCCCACGCAAGTGGATCTGCAGGAATTGGCTTTGCAAACTCCGGCTTATTTACAAAGTGTTTATCAATCGGCCTCCGCTCAGGCCGGGATCACGCTTTCCCAAGCGGGCTTTTATCCCTCTTTGAATCTCACCGGTTCGATCGGAAAGACGGGCGTCCAATGGGCTCCCAATAATGATCGCTGGTCTGTGGGTGTGAATCTTTCTTTCCCTTTGTTTAATGGGGACCGTGATTATTTTGGTCAAAGAAGTGCGAGTGAGACCTACCGGGCCGCTGAGTTCATGCGCAAGAGCGTGGGCCATCAAATGATCGAGGCCCTGCAGCAAGCTTTGTCGGGTTATTCAGAGGCCGTGCAAAAAGTGTCGGTGGATCAGTCTTTTGTTGAAGCTTCCACCGCGCGTGAAAAAATTGCGCGTGAAAAATACAACAATGGCCTCCTCACATTTGACGACTGGGATATTATTGAAACGGATCTTATCAATCGGCAAAAAACGGCTCTGCAGAGTCAAAGGGATCGAATCGTGAATGAAGCCACTTTTGAACAGGTTCAAGGCAAAGGAGTTTTCCGGTGAAAAAATGGTTCGGAGTGGCTGGTTTATTGATGGTGTTAGGAGCCGTTGGCTGGTTCAGTTATCAAAAAATCCATGTGCCGATGGCGACCGATCGCGAAGTTCAAGTTCGCAAAGGAAATTTAGCTGTTTCCATCTTGAGTACGGGAACCGTTCAGCCTGAAAATCGCCTCGAAATTAAACCTCCCGTCGCGGGCCGAGTTGAAAAAGTTTTGGTGCGGGAAGGGGATAAGGTTCGTAAAGGTCAGATTCTTGCATGGATGAGTTCAACTGAAAGGGCGGCCTTGCTCGATGCCGCAAGCTCCAAGGGTCCGGAAGAACTTGCGCAGTGGGAAGAGATGTACCGCGCAACGCCGGTGATGGCGCCCATCGATGGGTCCTTGATCGCGCGCAATATAGAGGCGGGGCAAACCTTTGCGACGGCCGATGCCATTCTCGTGATGTCCGATCGCTTGACCGTGAAGGCGCAGGTTGATGAAACCGATATCGCGCGTATTCAGCTCAAACAAAAAGCGACTATTATCCTCGATGCCTACCCTGGCCAGGAAGTTCCCGCGGCCGTCGACCAAATTGCCTTCGAAGCAAAAACTGTGAATAACGTCACGACCTATTTAGTCGATGTGCTTCCCCTCAAAACACCGAATTTCATGAGAAGCGGCATGACCGCGAACGTGACCTTTCATCTTGCTTCCAAATCAGATGCCCTGTTTATCCCGGCCGAAGCGGTGAAGGTCGTTAAGGGAGATTCCCTCGTGACGGTGCGTGGAGAGCGAGAGGGATCGCGGGTGGAACGTGTGATCCAAACCGGTTTGACCGATGGCAAACGTGTAGAGGTTTTAGAAGGTCTTGCCGAAAATGACGTGGTCTACGTTCCTATCTTCAAACTCGAAGGAAAAAAGCCAGGCGGCTCGGCCTTTGGCGGCCCTCCCAGCGGCCCGGCCCGCCGCGGGAAGTGAATATGCTTGATCTCAAGGGCATCGAGAAATCTTACCAAATGGGCGATAACGCCGTTTATGCTTTACGCGGAGTTTCGCTGCAAATTGAAGACGGTGATTTCGTTGCGATCATGGGGCCTTCGGGTTCTGGTAAGTCAACCTTGATGCATATTTTAGGTTTGTTAGATGTGCCTAGTGAAGGTTCTTATAAAATAGACAATCATGAGGTGGCGCATCTTAAGGGAGACGAGCTCGCCGTGCTCCGCCGTGAAGTGATCGGGTTTATTTTTCAACAATTCAATTTGCTGCCGCGGATGTCCGCTCTCGAAAATGTGGCTTTGCCGTTGCTTTACTCAAAAAAAGAAAATGATCGCAGTCGAGCGAAGGAACTCTTGAGCAGGGTGGGTCTTGAATCACGCATGGATCATAAACCCAACGAACTTTCCGGGGGACAGCAACAACGTGTCGCCATTGCGCGTTCCTTAATCAATACGCCGCGGATGATCTTGGCCGATGAGCCCACCGGAAATTTGGACTCCAAAAGCGAAAAAGAAATTCTCACGGCTCTCAAGGGCCTCAATGATCGTGGCATCACGGTCATCGTCGTCACCCACGAAGAAGAAGTCGGGATGCAGGCGAAGCGTCTGATCCGCATGCGTGACGGGGTCATTCAATCCGACGAGCGTCTCGCGCCTTTGGTCAAAAACACCAGCGCCGGCGGAGCGCTTTCGATGCTCGCCGGGGTTTTTTCATTTTTGGATTTTCTCGAGTATTTTCGACAGGGCTACAAAACTCTTGCGGCCAACAAGGTGCGCACGGCTTTATCGATGTTGGGGATTTTGATTGGGGTGGGGGCCGTGGTCGCGATGCTTGCTTTGGGGAACGGGGCGCAAAAGGCGATTGAAGCACAGCTCTCTTCGCTGGGTTCGAATCTTCTTGTGGTGCGTCCCGGAAACGTGCGGATCGCGGGGGTTTCTCAAGGGTCAGGTGCGTCCACAAGATTGAACTTAGAAGACTACCAGGTCTTGCTCGCGCAGGTTCCTGGTGTGACCGACTCCAGCGCCTTGGTCGGTGGAAAAGGACAAGTGACCTATCTCAACAAAAATTGGAATACGCAAATCCAAGGCGTTTCGGCAAGCTATTTTGGTATGCATGATTCTGTGCCTCAATTGGGGCGTACTTTTACCAATGAAGAAAACCTGCATCGAGCGCGTGTGGCGGTGATTGGCGCGACGGTCGTGCGGGAGGTTTTTAACGGACAAAATCCTTTAGGAGAAATGATCAAAATAAATAAAGTTAGCTTTCTCGTGGTGGGCGTTCTACCGGAAAAGGGAGCCACCGGTTGGCGCGATCAAGATGATATCATTCTGGTCCCCGTGCTCACGGCCATGCATCGGTTGTTAGGTCGGCAATACCTGGACAACATCGAAATTCAAATTGGCAATGTGGCCGATATGGACGAAGCGCAAGATCAAATTTTGGGATTGATGTACACTCGTCACCGCGTGCCCGTTTCGCAACAAGCCGATGCCTATGAAGTCAGGAATATGGCCGACATTCAGGCGGCCCTTTCTGAAAGCAGTCGGACCATGTCGCTTTTGCTCTCATCGATCGCGGCGATTTCGTTGCTGGTCGGTGGCATCGGGATCATGAATATCATGCTCGTCTCGGTGACGGAGCGCACCCGTGAGATTGGCTTACGCAAGGCCGTGGGTGCCCGGAGCATCGATATTCTCTCGCAGTTTTTAGCGGAAGCCGTCGTGGTGAGCGCGATCGGTGGGCTTTTTGGAATTTTTTTCGGCTGGGCCGTGACCGAAATTCTTTCGGCCGTCGCGGGATGGACGACCTCGGTCTCTTTGAACTCCATTTTGCTTTCGTTTTTCTTTTCGGCTTCGATTGGTGTCATCTTTGGAATTTATCCGGCCCGCAAGGCCTCGCAGTTGCATCCCATCGATGCGCTTCGCTACGAGTAGAGGGCCTGCAAGGCGCCTTTCAGAAGGGTGCTTTCAAAAAAACCAAGCGGCATGCGGCGGAGTTCATCCGCAAAAGCCGCGTTCTTGATTTGTAGGCCTTTCAAAAACAATGTCGCGATGGCCAATGGACTTGCCTGAGACTTCTGAAGATGCGACAGGGCGAGTGAAATACGCTCTTCCGTAGGGGTAAAGTCGCTGCCAAAGGGATAAGGTTTAAACCACTGTTTAGAAAAAGCAGACTGCAAGCGTGCTAGTTTTTCCGGAGTATTTTCTCGTGCCTCTTGAGGCAAGACATAGTCGGGCCCAAGCTTACCGTATTTTTTTGCGGTACGGATGAGATCCTTTTGAAAGGCGCTGTCAGTGATCCGCAGAAGGGCCTGAATGACGTCTTCGTCGCTGCGGCCTTTGAGAAAAGCGATACCATATTCAGTCACAACCACATCGCGCAAATGACGGGGAATAGTGAGGTGGCCTTGGGACCAGACAATATTGGATTTTCTGTGTCTTCCTTCACCGTGAGTGCTCTTCAAAAGCAGAATGGAATGGGCGTCAGCGAGCTCGTGAGCCATGGCGACAAAATTATACTGACCGCCCACGCCACTGATGACCTGACCATTTTCGAGAGTTTCTGAGGCGGCCCCTCCGAGCAGGGTCACGCTCATACAGGTGTTGAAAAACCGTGCTTTTTGACGCTGACGGCGCAGGGCGAGCTCATGGGAATCATAGAGATCATTCACCTTTGAAACGCGGGTCATACCGAAGCCCGCTCGGTCTTCGGGGGAAAGCTCACGAAGCCACTGGTAAAATTTCTTTGAGCCCAAGAAAAAAGCTCCGTGCAAGTAGCGTTTTTTATTTTCGTCCAGATCAAAGATTTCGCGCTTGAGAACACCGGCTTCACGCAAATGCATAAAGGCATCCATCACCATTTCGCTGGTCCCGTAGAGACCCTCGTGAAAAACATGATGGTGCAAATCAACAGGTCCGGTCACGGGTAGGTCTTTAATTATTTTTTGATAGAGCTCATTTTGTTGATGTCGCAGAAGCGTCGCTGCGACAAGGCCATCCGAGAGTGAGCCGATCCCAATTTGTAAAGTTCCTCCATCTGCGATCAACTGACTTGCGTAGAGGCCGATCATATAGTCCGTCGTTTTCAGTGGGGTGTGCGGTAGCGAAAAGAGGCTGTGGTTCATCTCAGGGCATTGCAAGATCACGTCAAAAAAATCAGCCGGGATTTCGGCATCCCCCTCCATAAAAGGTAAATCTGGATGCACAACTCCGACCAGGAAAAGGTTCTTCTGATTTTTTTTATAGAGCTCAATCAGATCCAAGCTGAGGTCTGGATTGCAGCTGAGACTGTAGCGCGACCCCGAAGGCGAAGCTTTCTGGGAGATCATTTGCACAAGAAATTGGACGCCGTCCGTGAAGAGGCTCTGCGCGACGTGGGTGTAGTTGAGACTGGTGTATTCCCGCTGGGCGCTTTCGACATGCAAATTTTGCGCGGCCTGCATGTAGAATTCGTGGACTTGAATAGAGGAAGGAAGCTTTTTTTTTCGATCCTGCACGTATTTGAGGTGGGGATAAGAAGGCCCGTAATGCCTTTCTAAAAAAGGCTCCAAAAAAACTTTTTCCATTTTTCGCTGGGGCTGCGGAAGCGTGAGCGACAGGGCCGTGTAAAGCGAAAGGGGTCTTTTTTCCAGCAAGGCGCGATTATAAATGGCGTTGATCAGGGGGTTGGGTTTGCCAAGTCCCAAAGGAGTTGCGATTCGCAGCGGAGAAGCCGAACTTTGAAAGATGTAATCCGTCGCGGAGATGAGACTGTTTAAATAAAGAGGTTTCATTTTCCCCTATTGTTTCGTAGCTTAGGGGTATAAGCAAGATGCGATCGGAGGAAATCAGTGGATCAACTAACAGATAAAAATCTCGGTGTGAGCGATGGGAACGGCTTTCTCGTCTGTGGAACCTATAAAACCCATGCGGAATTGGATTTTGCGCTCGAAGAGTTAAAAGCGGAAGGTTTTGTGCGATCCACTCTCAAAGTGGATGACCTCGAGATTCCAAAGCATAAAAGCAGGTCCTATAACGACATTCGAAGAAGCGAAGATTTTTTATTATCAATTGAGGTTAAAAAATCCCAAGAAAGCCCGCAAAATGTTTTGCGGGCGAAAAAAATTCTGCTTGAAACAGGGGCTTTGGAAATAAGCGTAAGGGAAAACCTTAGGCCGTCATTCCTTGATAATTCTCGATCCATGGAGGGATGACCTCATCCTGCCGCAGCAGGCGTTTCTTGAATTCAGGGACTTCTGTATCATCTTCTTCGGTTTCGTGGCTCATTTGCACAAACTCTTCGGTCACACTGAAAATCAATGTGGTGTAAGCAAATTTTTGGCAAGAGCGGGGGCTATTCTGATGCAAGCCAATCACTTGTAATCCTGTTCCTTGCAGGCTCAAGCAAAACTTTTTAACCGAACCCGGCACTTGAGAATTCCATGAAGAACGCACATCGCGGCGACCGGTGAGGCGGAAAAGCTCCTGCCAAAGGCGCTCTTCAAAATCTTCATTAGAGATATCTTGAGTCTCGGGAAAGACCGCCCAAAAGGTCAATGAAGTCGAGTGGGACTTTCTTTGCTCTTGCAAGAAATTAAGCAGATCGGTACGCAGAGGAACGGTGCTGTCACCCGAACCTAACTGACCATAAACCCCGATACGGTAGGCATCGCCGTAATAGCTCTCGATTTCTTCCATATGGGGATAAGATTTAATGCTCAACAGCTGCTGGATGCTTCGGGCGATTTCATGCGCCTTCTGAACTAATTTTTTTTCCAACGTCAGAATATTATAAAAAGAGCGGAGTGTGCCTTCTTCTGGGTAGAACATAAATTTGGATGTCATAGGTTCCTCGTGTTCGTTCAAAGTTGTGTTGATAAACAGGTTTATTTGTATTCAACGCTATGAAAAGCAGGGATTGTGCCATCCAGGACCTGCTCTAAAACATATTTGACAAAAATCTGGGGAATTTAGCACAGAATAGTGGGGCAGAATGGGTGATGATTGACAGATGAAAGGGGGGCAACGTAAAAAGAAGAGAGGTGTTTTTGCCCGGTCGCTTTTTTTTCATTTTTAGTTTTATCTTGAATGCCTCTCCCGTGTTTGCAAGCCCGTTCAGTGTACGTCAGTTGCTCATCCCTTCGGCAGAACCCCAATCGGCGCCCTACACGGATATCATTATTCCGGAGAGTCTCGAACTTTCTCACGATATGATTTCTAATGAAGTCTTAAGTATTGCGGATTCGCTCGATTCCGTTTTTCGCAAAAAAGCAGAACGAGCGCAGAAGGTGAACCCCACGGTTTTGCGTCTCTCGCAAGATTCTTACGTTTCTGAACAACAACTCCCTATCCACAACACCAACGTCAGCTTTGATTTGCGCTTACCCAGCCTTGAAGCGAAGGGACAGGAAATCGTCGATAGCTTTTCTTTTACACGGGAAGAGGAAGTGAATCCGGGGATCTGGAAAGAGAATCAACGGGAACAAAAAAAACATGCGGCCCAGAAAAAGTGGGAATACCATTTTCAACCTGGCGTGACCGTGGGGAATCCCACTATTATTTTCGGCCGGGCCCGCTTGCAAAGGGATTTTGACAATCAAGGGCCTTGGATTCACCGCTTCCGCGAAGAGGTCACCTGGAGAAGTTTAGGGACCTGGGATGAAACCACGTTGTTCACATCCGATACGATCATGACGAAGAGTTTGCTTTTTCGTTTTCTCAATCAGAAAGACTGGACGATCACGGGTTCCTCTATGCAATCGCATCATGGGCCCTCATTGATTTATCAAATCAATGACGTGAGCGGTCTCTCTTACGATACGCGTATGAATCTCATCATGCATGATTCGGCGGTTGAAATTGATAGTTACAGTATGGGTTTCAATTATACGCGGACTTTGGTGCGTGACTGGATGTTCTTGCAGGTTGCGCCAGGCTATCTTTATCCCCATTGGGCGCACTTTGCTCCGGTCGCGAATATTTACGTGAAGCTTGATTTTGTCTTTGGGGCGAATGACTAAGAGCCCCGCTTCAGGAAAATTTGCCACGCGCTTTTTCACAAACTCTGCTTTAAATCAAGAAGGCCCTGTGGTGCGTTCGTTGCAAACTCCTTCAACAAGATGCACAAAAGGAGTTCTTTATGACGACAAAACATATTTCATCCACAACCGGTCACATGAATACCCTCGGCGGTGAAACCCGTAATCGAGTGGGCGAAGGGGCCTTGATCGGTGCCGGAATCGGACTCATTGCAGGCGTCGCCTTGGCCTTTCTCGCGCGTCATGGAGCGCTCTTGATTCCCGGTTTTGAAAATCTCTCGCTTTGGACGGCTTTGAGTCTTTTTATCATCATCGGCATGGCTTGCTTCGCTTCAGCGGGAGCGGTGGTAGGAATTGGTATTCCTAAATTCAATCCTCGCCCCGACCAAGGTCTGGTGAAAAGATGGCGATCGGTGGTTGTTAAAAAGGGCACCAAGAAAGAAGTCTTCTTTGTTCCAGAAGAAGCCCGACAAAAACAAAACAGCACGATGAATTGGAAGCGCCGAGGCTTTATGGAGAGTGAAAAGGGATATCCCCGGCACTCTCATTAAGACTTAGTTTTGTTTGTCTAGCTTGCGCTGATTATCGATCAGGTTGCGGAGAAAGTCGTTCAGTTCAGCGATTTCGGCGTTGTAAGGGTACGTATGAAAATTCGCGATGAAAATTTGCAATTTATTTTGAAGGACGATAGCCATTAAGCGGCGTTCTTTAATTTCACTTTTTTTATCTTTATCGTGAATAACCAAAATGCAAATTTTTGTTAAGTCCGTATCTATACTATCAGGTGTAGATATAGTCCAACTGCTCAAATCACCCAAGAGAAGTTTTGCTTCTTCCATGCAAACATCCGAATTAAAATTGTGGCTTGTGTGAGCTTTGTAATGTTCCACATATCTTAGGTTAATTGAAACAGTTTCTGGCCTCACTAAATACCCAAGCAAATCCGGCGAATCAAATAGGCCTTTCGCTTTACTTTGCGGCAAATAGCGCAAATTTTCGTCACTTTTGAAAGGCGCAGGAAGAAAGCCATCATCTTTGGATTGAGCAAATACCGCAAAAGAAAAAAGAAACATAATGAGAGTTATTTTTTTAAACACTATTGACTCCCCGCTGGGCCACCGTTTTTGGCAGCCGCTTTAACAGTACTTTCATTTTTTCGAAATTCGGTTTCACTGACATAAGCGAAGTCTCCGTCACCGGCATCGGAATGAAAAGTCAGGCCTGTTGGGGTGACCGTAATTAAATGCTTCACAGGGATGCCTCGACTATCGACGTCGCCTTCAACAGTGAAACTCACGTTGTTAATTCCATCAAGGCAAATCAGTTTGGCGTATTTCTCTTGGCAGATCAGGCTCCCCGGAGCTTTCACGTAAGTTCCAATTTTGATTCGTCCTTCATCAGTCAGACGCATAGACATCGAAGCGGTTGCAACCCAAGACTTAGCCCCAGTTAGGTTCATAAAGATGGGCTTATCTTTTAAATTTTGCAGCATGGCTGGAAGCTTAGCTCTTTTCTCTTCAATGTCACTGCCATTCGCAATGCAATTCGCCGGAGTCGAGCTTTTCTTCACTTCCGGAGCAGGCGCCGGCTTCTCTGCAGGCTTGTTGGGAGGAACGGTTTCTGGTGGATCTGGAATAGGATCTTCTTTGACCGCCGGGGCCACGGGGCTATCGCTTCCTCCGCTTGTTGATGCAGATGCAGTAGCCTTAGGAGCGGCCTTTGCTTTACGGGGCTTAGGTGCCGCCGCTGGGGGCGCGGCCGCGGGTGGAGTTTCTACGGGCGCAGGATCTGGTTTTTTTGTGACGTCCGCAGCCTTGTTCGCTTTTTTGGCGGGCGCGGCGGGAGTCGCCGGCGTGCCACCGGCTTTTTTAAGCTTCGCTTTTAGAAAAGCATTACGTTCCTTGAAGTAAGTGCAAAGGGATTTTTGTGATTCCGCGGCCGCGGAAGAGCAATAGCTTGAAAGTTGCGTCGCTTGCGCGTCGAAATCCTTCGCTAAGCCTCCGCTCACCAGCTGCTTTGCGATGTCGGCGCCACCATAGTTGGGAATCGCGCGGAATTTTTTATCACAGTCAACCGTGGGCCTTGAACGGCTGGTGGTGCAAATGCCGTTTCCGTCCGGACCAAAGCCGTACATCATGGGATTACACAGCGTCTGCCGAGCTCCGCTGCAAAGCGATTTCTGTGCACCCTCCACTGGCCAGGTTTTAGTCGCGGGCCGTGTGCAAATATCCTGCGCATTCCGGGTAGACATATAACCCGCGAAAATGCAGGCGTCGCCGGCCGCCGCTTGCGCGGCCGCGCCCAGAATCTGTTGCCATAAGTAAACTTCCGGAGGGCCTTCGAAATTCTTTTGTTGATTTTCCATTTCAACGGCGAGTTTTTGCAAATCTTTGATGTAAGACTTTCGCTCGTCGGCATTGAGCTTTTTAAATTCTTCAAAGGAGATCATTTGCAAATCGGCGGAAGCCTTTTGCGCGAAGGCCGGTGAAGTTAAACTGAAAAAGCAAGTGACAACAAGAAACGTGTACGCAAACTTTTTTGCGGTCTGATTTAACATAGGCTCACATTTCTCCATCAGTTTGAGGACTCAAAATATCATGACATGCGAAAAGTCTCATAACAAGACCTGCCTTTTTGTAAAGGCCTTGGTCTCTCAGTGTTTCGCGATTAAACTCGACTAAAGCCGAAACCGTTTCAAAATGAGACACCTAATAACTCCATCGCAGCACGGAGTAAGCTTCGCCAAAGGCCTCTTTATAAGGCACACCCAAAGGAGAACTGGCGTTGCTGCCGGCTTCGAACAGATGAACGCGGTAGCCTCCGCCCATGGACCAATCATGACGAAGATAGAAATTAAGAAATCCAGAAATTTCATATTTCTTACTTTGGTCTAAACCCAAGCCGTACAGCAATTCACCGCCAGTGTCCCAGCGTGATAGAACCGGGAAAGTCATCGCGACTCCCGTTTTTAAAAGATCATATTTTGGTGAGAACAAAGTTCCACTTGCGGAATTACGATAAAGTTCATAGCCGGCGATCAGCGAAACTTGCGAAGTTCCTAATGCCGAGAAAGGGCTGAACGGCAGACTCCAGCGGTAATGATAGCGAGCTTCCACCTGCACCGGCGAAACACCACCGCCTTGAGTGCTGCTCGCAAGATTGGCGACTTTGGATTTAAACGAGCCTTCAAAGCCATTCGAATCAAACCAATTCATCACCCTTAGACCCATGGTGAGTGCGGTCGGATTTTTTTGACCTTGATCGACTTGCTCTTGCGAATACACGGTGAAGGCTGCGCCCTCTAAAGAAAGGCGCGAGTTCGGATACTCCCGATTCAAGAAGCCTGGAATTTCGTGCTCGAGTTTAAGACTGGAAGATCCGGTTGTTTCTGCAGCGCTGGGTTGGCGCGCCGGAAGCTTTTGCACCGCTGGAGGCGTTTCTTTTGCGGCAACTACCACCGGTTTCGGGCGCGTGAGGACTTTGATATGGGCCTTCGCCAATTTTGATTTTCGCCCAAACTCATCGACACCTGCGATTTTGATTTCATAATTTCCGGCCGGAAGATGCTTGAATTCCTGCACATGTTTTTTGATCACCTGAGAACTCAGCGTTCGGCCCTTTTCATCTTTCACCTCAAGCGACGTGCGTTTGGCATCATTGCTCCAGGTGAGATTTAGGGCTTCGTCCTCAAAGATTTTAAATTCTTTTTGCGCAAGCGTTGGTGTCAGCGGCAGGGCCGGTTTTTCGATCTCGAGGCGCGAGATGACCGACGAGGCGGTGATCTGATTTTGAGCATTCAGCCCCCGGACGCGGGCAAATAAAGTCTGTGACTCTGTGAAAGAAAAGCGCACGCCCTCGCGGGAAGACCAATAGCTTTTCGTCTGGGCTGTTTTGAAGTCAGGTGTACCAGAAAGCTCAATTACAAAATGAGTCAAAGCGGAATCACCCTTCGGTATAAGCGGAAGGTAGGCGATCTCGTTCAAAATGAAGACATGATGAACAGGCGGAATGGATAAACTCGGAACGGGCAGGGCCAAGGCTTGGGATTGAACTTGAAAGCTTTGTCCTTCGCTCCAGGTTTGGGCGTCCGGAGAAAGGCGAAAATAGTTAGACCCCAACGCGGCCTTCTCGAAGTGGTCCGCATTCTTCGAAGCAGGCACAACGAAGGCATCTTCAATTCGCGCAAAAGAAGGATCGGAAGAAAGTTGCGCAAAAATTTTGCTAGGGGAACCTGTAGTCGACCAAGAAACGGGAACGTCTATTTTGACCACCGCACGACGATTCGCACGGGGAACGAGCACACCCTTTTGATTCTCGAAAAAATCATAAAGCTGATCCGTATAGATCAAGGGGGCCGGGAGGGCCTGCCCTTTGATTTCGATTCTTTTTGTCGCCACTTCTGCCGGTCTTCTTTCCTGGACGCGGGCGTCTGATGGAAGGACCGGCGGTTTGGTTTCTAATGAGGTGAGGGCGTTGGTCGTGAGGACCGTTGCTTTCTGAGCCTTTGCCGTTTTAATTTGGCCTCGGCCTTTGAGAAGTTTGACCTTCGGTTTTTCTTTGGCGGCGAGAATCACTTGCACTTCCGAATCCCCGTCGCTGCCATCGATTTCGGTCACTTCGCCAGCGATGGCGATTTTCATTTTACCACGAACGGCCAAACGGAAGTTGCCGGTGACGAGATTAGGCATTTCAAAATCATTGATGCGCGAAAAGGTCACCATCGAATTCTCATCGATATCGACATGTCCTCCCTTTTGCAAACTCACTTGAGATTGTGATTTTTCGCCGGTGAAAACGCTGTCACCGAGGTGAATCGACTCGCTGTTTTGGGCTTTGCTCCAAACGAAAGATCCTGAATTTTTATGACGAATATCATTCTTCGCAAAGGAGATTTCGCCGATGATGGGTGCCGAAGAATTTTTCTGTGATTTTCCGAAAGCCCAGGAATAAACTCGATCCGACACCAAGGGAAGTGAACACAATAGCAGGCCGAGGAGGCATAAAACCACCAATGTGCGATCGCGTCGTTGTGGAGTCTCATCTATGAGGATTCTTTTCATAATAAAATCATTCCGAGATTTTTATCGGTTCAAAACGAGATCAAAGGGAGTCTAGAAATAGGCCGCCCAAAGGTCGAAGTTGCTGATATTTAAGGAAATTCTATAAATTGAACGGAATTTACAAGAGGTAAAATCGTGATTATTAAGGAGTATTAAGGGTTTGCAAAATGCCTGGACCTTTAATCTCATTCTGCAATAAGGATTTTTATCAGAGTGGAACAAGAAACTTAAGAATTCTGATTTTTGACCGATAAGAGGAAATGATGAAAAACTGGATTTTTCTATTTCTTTCAAGCTTATTGATCACGGGCTGTGCAAAACAGCTAGAGGATTTCGTTCGCGGTGGGAAGACCCTGATTAATCCGGAAACGCCCACTGTTTCTTCGAAAAATCCCATTGCACTTAAAACTTCGGCGGGGGCGAACCTGGTCGAGGGGTCGAATGCGAAGGTCCGCTTTGCAATTTCTACGAGTCAAAAACCGGTTGCGGGAACTCAGCTTAAAGGCAAAATCAGCTTTCATCAGAACCGTCCCGAATAGCGACAGATCTCGAAGTTTTGCTCAAGTTTTTTCTCTATTTTCCCGATAGGTCAAGTATGAACAAAATTTTCATGATGCGTACTTTAGAACGTTTCACCGTCGCAGTTTTGCTAATTTTTTCAAGCTCCTTAGCTTTTGCGGTGGGTGAACTCTCTCAGACCTTTACTCTCGATGGGCAATTGATGCTCGCGGGCACAACGACCGTCCTGTCGGATGCCCACGCAAAAGTCGTCGTGGAGATTCTAGATCCCTCTCTCAATTGTCTTCTATATGAAGAACAACAATACATCGACACGACAAATTCAGATGGTTACTTCAGTATCCAAGTGGGCTCGCTCACGGGTGCGGGAAAACGCACGGGCCTAGATCCAGGTCGCACGATGCTGCAAGTTTACCAAAATACGGTGGCGATTGTGGCGGCGAATGCGCCGACGAAAACGTGTGCAGGTTTGCTTTATACGCCGGCTGCGAATGACGGCCGAGTTTTCCGTTTGATCGTGACTCCGACGGCGACGGGAGTCCCTGATACACTTTCTCCAGACACTGTTTTAGATTCGGTCCCAACGGCTTTAGTTGCGCAGACTTTGCAGGGTTACTCGGCCAGTCAGTTCCTGATTCTTGGCGCCGGTGATCTGACGCAAGCGAATCTGCAGACGGTGTTTGCAGCTGGCAATGCCGCCAAAATGACAAGTTTACTTTCGGTTCCTGCGGCGAACTATATCACGAAGGATGCAACGAGTGGCTTGATCCAGGTGCCTTCGGGCTCAGGGACACCGGCGGGCGTGGCTGCGGGACAGATTTGGTATGACTCAGGGACCTTGAAATATTATGACGGATCGACGGTGCAGCCTCTGACATCGGGCGGTCTTTCCGGGGCCGGCACGGCAGGCTATGTGCCTTACTACTCTGCGCCTTCGACGCTTGCGAATTCTCCGCTTTTTGTTCTGTCAGGTGCCGTGGGAGTCGGCACGGCCACGCCTTCTTCTTTATTAGAAGTGTCGACAAGTCAAAATGCCGCGACGGCCATTACCGTTGGAAATGCGAACGCCGGGGGATCTGCCCTTGCTGGCTTAGCGGCGGTCAGTTCGGCGGGTACTTTTGCTTTGGGAATCAACGGTGCGGCCAATCAAAGTGGGGCGGCCTATGTTTTTAATCTTGCGAACACCGATTTGAAGTTTGGCACGAATGGAAGCGAACGGATGCGTATTCAGGCGGGTGGGAATATCGGTATTGGAACCAGTGGCCCTTTTTCACCCTTGCACGTGGCAAGCCCCTTTGCGAAGACGAATGTCGCTCGTAAAGAAGTCATGACGCTGTCAACGAACGACGCCTCGAATCCCTTCAAGCTCGTCGTGGCGGTAACCGGAGCGGCAAGCTTAGTTGACCGTGTCTTTGAGTTGCAAACAAGCGATGACGGAGTCAGTAATGGGGGAAATCTCATCCTGCAGCCGGGTGCAGGAAATGTCGGGATCAAGACGGGAACCCCACGCACGGCCCTGGATGTGAACGGGGCCATCGTTTCCAATCTGGCCGTAGGTGTAACCTCAGGAAGCACCGTGGATTTTGCATTAAACAATTTGGCGTATTCAACCCTTGATTGCAAAGCCTACGCCCTTTGGAATTTAAAAGACGGGGGATCTTACACTCTCGCCGTTCAAGGAACCGCCAGCGCCCTTTGTTCCTTCACGGCTTTTTCGGATGGAGGTTCTACCCCTATCGCGACGATCAAAATGCCGCCCGATCACGGGGCAACCACCGCGGGTAAACAAACACTTTATACATTCATTGTCATGGGGAGCACCGTTTATGTGGCATGGGTTCCCGGTTATTAATAAAAAACATTCTTTGATCCTCCTGGGTCTTTCAGTTTGCCTCGCCTTGACCTCCGATATTTCGCAAGCCTTTAGCTTTAACATCGGCGCGACTTTGCAAGGCGAGTCAGGCAGCGGCCAGGTCGCGGCCTATGGGTTTTCGGAAGGTGCAGGAACGACGACCGCGGATAAATCAGGTCACGGCAATACGGCCAGCCTCGATACGGGTGCCGTTGGATGGACGGCATCGGGGCATACGGGCAACGGAGTGATTTTCAGCGGGAGCACGGCGGGAAGTTCTGTCACCGCCCCCCATTCAAGTTACCACTCGGTGAGTCAGTTTACGATGATGGCCTGGATTTATCCCACGATAGACACCAACCAGGAACAAGTTGTCTTTGCAAAAAATGATACGGTGATGGAAGCCTGCTACGGTATGTGGATTAACGATTATATTGATTTGAGTTCCACCGGTAAGCCTGTTGCGAGTATCCGTATCGGTGGTGTTTGGCATAGTATCGAAGGCACCTCGAAGATATCGCTCAATGTCTGGACTCACGTGGCCATGGTCTATGACGGGGCCAAGCTTTACTTTTTCCGCAACGGAGTTCTTGAGGCGAGCGGAAACGTCACCGGAACTTTGGATACCTGTCTCGGCACTCTGACCATTGGGTGGGACGCCTGGGGAGCTTACGACGCTTTTAACGCCGGCCGCATTGATGATTTCCGTCTTTACAATCGCCCTATGGGCGCTACGCAAATCAACACGATCAAAAATATCCCGGTCCATTAATTCCCTTGCGCCCCTCGAATCAAAGGTCTACTTTTTCCTTCACCGAAGGAGAAATAACATGGAATCCTTTGATCATTTAATGGCCGCTCGCAGTACGATGGGCTTTTCTCTAGGCTTTCACATCATCTTTGCTTCCGTCGGTATGGTGATGCCCTTTTTTATGGCCACCAGCCATTTTCTTTTTCTCAAATACGAAAACAGATCAAGCCTTGATCTCACCAAGATGTGGGCTAAAGGTGTCGCCGTTCTCTTTGCTACGGGTGCGGTTTCAGGAACCGTCTTGTCGTTTGAATTGGGCCTGCTGTGGCCGGGCTTTATGAAGTATGCGGGACCTCTCATCGGCATGCCTTTTTCTTGGGAGGGCACGGCGTTTTTTTTAGAGGCCATCGCCATCGGAATTTTCTTTTATGGTTGGCAAAAACTTCCGCGTTGGATCCACTGGTCCAGTGGCTGCGTGGTGGGCGTCGCCGGAGTAGCTTCAGGGATTTTTGTCATCGCGGCGAACTCTTGGATGAATACGCCCACGGGTTTTCGCTGGGAAAATGGGCAAGCGCTGGATATTGATCCCGTGGCGGCGCTTTTTAATCCTCATTGGTTTCAGCAGTCGCTGCATATGATCTTGGCCGCTTTTGTCGCCGTTGGTTTTGCGGTCGCGGGCCTGCACGGAATTTATTTGCTCAAAGGAAAAAATCCGGAACTGAATCGTTTAGCGATGAAAATTGCACTGACTTTCGCTTCGATCACGGCCTTGATGCAGCCTTTGAGCGGGCATCTCTCGGCACAAAAAGTAGCTCAATATCAACCCGCAAAGCTAGCGGCGATGGAAGCTCATTTTAAAACAGAGCGAGGGGCCTCGCTTTTCCTCGGTGGAATTCCCGACGTGGACGAGCAAAAAGTTTATGGGGCTCTGGAGATTCCCGGAGCCTTAAGTTTTATGGCCTTTGATGATTTCAATGCCGAGGTCAAGGGACTCGATCAATTTCCGCGAGAGGAATGGCCCGCGGTGCGACCTTTGCATTTTGCTTTTCAAATCATGGTTGCTCTGGGCACCTTGCTTGCGCTCTTCGGGGCCTTTTTGCTTTTTCAGTTTTATTATCGTCAGCGAGTGCTTTCGTTTCCGGTGCTGAAGCTCTTGATTTTTTGTACGCCCTTGGGTTTTATCGCCTTGGAGTGCGGTTGGTTTGTCACCGAGGTGGGGCGCCAGCCTTGGATCCTCTATGGCTTTCTGAAAACCAGTGAGGCCGTGAGCCCGGTGCCGGGTTTGACTTGGCATTTTTCACTTTTCTTTTTGATTTATCTGGCCTTGGCCTTTTTCTGTGGTTCGTTGATGTTCCGCCTGATTCAAAGCTATCAAAATAACCCGCAGGTTTCGCATGATCATTGATCTTATTTCGCTCATCGCCTTTGTCGCTTTGGTTCTTTACATTATTTTTGGCGGAGCCGATTACGGGGCAGGCATCCTTGAAATTTTTCGCGAGACGCCCTTTCGCCAAGAACAAGAGCGCACGATCACTGCCGCCATGGGGCCGGTGTGGGAGGCGAATCACATTTGGTTGATTTTAATTGTCGTGATTTTGTTTAATGGCTTTCCGGCTGTCTACTTAACCATGAGCACATTTCTGCACCTCCCGCTCGTGGCCGTTTTGCTGGGTCTGGTGGTGCGGGGGACGGCTTTTAGTTTTCGCCATTACGATGTGAATGCGGGCCGCCTTGGGAAATTCTATACCCTTGCTTTTTCCTTCAGCAGCCTTTGGACGAGCCTGTGGCTAGGAGTGACCGCCGGGGCCTGTTTACTGGGGCGCATCGATTCGCAGGCCGCTTCAGCCGTTGAATTATACGTCGCCCCTTGGGCGAATGGCTTTTGCTTTGCCTTGGGTCTTTTTGTCGCCAGTGTTTTTTCGTATTTGGCAGCGTCCTTTTTAGTCGGTGAGGCCGATAACGAAAGATTGAAAAAGTTTTTTCGCCGGCGCATGCATTTGGCTAATTTCGCCGTGGTTCTCACCGGAGGTTTGGTTTTTTTAGCGGCCGAATACACGGGCTTTCCCCTCGCGCGTGCTTTTTTCACCCATCCGGGATCTCTTTCGATGATGGCGCTCGCGACGCTCTGCTGGCTTGGTCAGTGGTTCTTCACGCCGCGTTTGGGGATCTTGCTCGCTCGAGGCTTGGCCGCGGGACAGGTCTTTTTTATTTTGGTAGGGTATTATTTTATTCGCGGCTCGGTCTTGATTTCAACGCGGCAGGGGCCTTTGACCTTTGCTTCGACCGCCGCGCCGGCGGCCACCTTGGTGCAGTTGCTCGTGGCGCTGCTGGTGGGGCTCGTATTGATTCTACCGAGTCTATTTCTGCTCTTCTGGGTTTTTAAGTTTCGAGAATATCCACGTAGGTAAGCCCCTTTGCGACCGCCGAAGAGACTTTGGCTCTTTGTCCTTTGATGAAAACCTTGCCGGAAGCAAAAAGCTCCTTGAAAGCCGTGCGCGAAATTTCTTTTAATTTTGGATTTTCATTTTGCTCGCGCAGAGCTTGCAATAGAACCCCGTCGAGACGCTTTTCAGCCTTTTCAAGTTCAAGAACGACGCGAAAGGAACGGGCGGGCTGAGGGGGCACATGATTTTCCACGGGGACTTCCTTTTTTGGGAGAGTCTGTCATGCCGACGCACGGATGTCCAGTTTGAAACGAGTTGGGGTAGAAGAGGGTTGATCCTGAGCTGCTGATTCGGTCAGTTTGTTCGCGAACTTATTCAACCCGAACCAGGAGCGGGAGTGGCGAACATTTCCTGGATAAAGATGAAAAAATCGCGCTCGTTGTATTTTCTTAAGAAGAAGAAGCGGCCGGGACCCTGCATTTTTTTCTGTGTATCGCGCACCGAAAGCTTTTCGACGCATTCTAAATCGAGGCGCTTTTCTTCGAGGCAAGTCTGCGAAGGCTGTTCTGTCGGTGAAAAGTTCATCCAGGTGACATTGAAGGAGGGCCGATTCAACGGCAGAATTTTACTTTCAAAGAAATTAGGGCTTTTCAATTCGTTGGCTTCTTCACGGGGGAGCAAAAGCCAACAGGGCGCTCCACATTTGCGAAGGTCCTCGGGGCTTGCCTCGCGGGCATTGCGGAGAAGGCTCACTTTGCGATGGAAAACCTTCTCGTAATCTTTTTGCATCGATTCCAGCAGCTGTTGGGATTCGGCATTGAGCGGCAGCACGCCCCAAAGAACGTAGTCGCTGGATTGAAAATCAGGAAAAAGCCGCAGAACAAGCTTTTCGGCGACCTCCTCCATGGTGATGAATGTGGAAGGTTTAATCAAAGGAGCTGTCCGTAAACTCACGCCATGAATGATTAAATAAACGAGGCAGGCTGAAATGAACACAAAAGCAAGCGAGAGAAGAGTGATAATTTTTTTCATCTTCTTAGTTAAGACCAGATTTACCTCCGTCTGACTATCCTTAACGCAGGGGTCTGACTAAAGAATCCCGGAAGCTCTTTGACAGGGTGAAAGCGATTCTTTACTATTTATTTTGATGAAAACATTTCGCTCGCGCGTTTCCATCGCTAGGCTTCGACAGGGCTTTATTTTTCTGACAGCTCTCGGTCTTTTATTCAATTTGGTCTTCGATCTCATCGCCTACAATAAAATCAACCAAGTCGAAGTGGCCACCACACGGGTCGTCGAGAGCTACCGTTCTGTGATCCTGCTGCATGAGCTTGAAATCGCGGTGGAGAGATTTTTGACTCCGCCCGATCTTCCCGGGGAGCAGGAAAAAGTTTTAGAAAAAATCCTTCAGTTGAGGACGGCGGTCGTTACGACGCCAGCGCTTTTGCAAAATTTAGCGATGCTAGAAACAGATGTCATAAGCAAAAGAGGACCTCATCGCAACGAAGAAATAAGCGTTTTGAACAGAATGTTCCGCGTGCAGACCGATGAACTCAATCAGGAAGTTGATAAGAATAACCGCAACAACGCCTTTATTCGCGGGTCATTATCAGATGCCTTGTTCTTTGATGGTTTGCTTTTCTTGATCATGTTTTTTGTTTTTATCATCGATGTTGATTACCGTAATAAAATTGAAGAAGCCCTTTCGCTGACGATCGCAAAATTCAATGAGGCGAACATTGCCCCGCAAAGCCAAAACCTGGTGCAGAGCCGTCACCTCAAGATGGTCGTTCACGACTTGAAAAATCCCCTGGGAAGTATCTCTGGATTTGCCGAAATTTTAGCGGAAGAAACCAAAGGGCAGCAGTCGTCGCTCGAACTCGCCAACAGAATCCGCAGAATTTCTTTTAAGACGGTGGACATGATCAGTCAGTTTTTGACCGGAGAAACTCAGCAGGAAGTTCAATTGCGCTCGGTCAATTTGGTTAAAATTCTAGATGAGGTTTATCAAGAATCTTCGGTGATCGCGCACGGGAAGAGTCAAATTTTAGAGCGGGATTTTTCTCTCAAAGAGGCTTTTGTCGAAGGCGACGAAACGAAGTTGCATGATCTTTTTTTGAATCTGGTCAGCAACGGTCTTAAGTATTCGCCCGCGGGCAAGCGCATTTCCATGCATCTGAGCCGCGAAGGGAAGTATTTCCGTGTCGACATCCAAGATGAGGGGCCAGGCTTCAGCGAAGAGGACATAAAGAAAGCCTTTCAGTTCGGGCAAACTTTAACGGCGAAGCCCACTCAAAATGAAAGCTCCACCGGTTACGGGCTTTATATCGCGAAGCACATCGTCGATTTGCATCGGGGTAAAATCGCGATTCTTTCGCCAGAACCCTCCGGCAAGACGCCAAAAAAAGAGCGGGGGGCCTGTCTCCGGGTTGAACTTGCGGATAATGGAAGCTTCCACTGATTCAGAAGAGAGCAAAAGGGAAATGGACCCTTAGAGTGTTGATGGAAAAAAGGAAAAGTGGTCTAAAAACAAAACCACAACACCCAAACCCCTTGCACTCTCCAATAAAACTATTCCCCGCCACCTAGATCTGAAGCGCAGGAAGCGCTTCAGAAAGGCCCTCACAATGGACACAGCCTCGCACAACCGGCAACTGCTGAACGAAGATATCTATTTAAGTGGATCTTTGAAGAACGATCGATAAGGCGATAGATAGCTACCGCGCCGGACGATCAAGGGCCGTTCTCCGGAAGACGAGTTCTGTGAATGACAAGGAGAGCAAGTAACCAGCATGATCGAGAGAGCAGAGCAAGTCTGCGACACTCCCTCTCATCAACAGCGTAGGGGACCAGTTCCTAGAAGGTACTGCCGCTGTAATAGACAGGATCCGGGATCCCCGTTGGGAAACAAGGTGATTTGGCGCAGACAGGACTAGGAATAATAATACCAGGTACTTCCAGTCCTGGAATTTGTCCAGAGCCATAGGTTGTGATTCCGGGTAAGGCTAAAACAGTCGCGGACTGTCGTATAATTGAAAAAGTGGGTGTGCCCGCGACCAGCGGGATTTTGAAAGAATTCAAGCCCACTTTTCCAGCCATCGTTGAAGCAACGCCATTGATGCTAATAGAAAGGGTGGCCGGAGAACTCAAAAAGGCGATCATTTCTATGTTATCAGTGGGAGTCATATAGGGCACCATCGTGGGCGGTTTTGTGAGGCCTGCGAGAGTGGCATTGTGAGCGGCTGCATAGGTTTGCCGTCGATAGAAGTAAAGGATGGCGTCTTTGCTGAGCGCAGGAGCGGCTCCTTTTCGAAACCAGGTTGTATAGTAACCGGTCAAATCATAAAAGCCCATTGAAGGTTCGCCATATTGATTTTGCGAGGGCGCAACGGCGGTGTTCTCGCCGTAATCATTCCAAGTGAAGATCATCATATTTCCAAGCGCAGCTCCCAAGCCTATTTCGGTTTCCCAGGCCGTACGGTAAGCTAAACTATTTTGTGATTCGTACAGGGTACCTCCAGCGCTTTGATAGGCCTGAGGGCTCATGCCACCGAAAATATTGACGGGACCTGTCCAATTGATGGGGGTTCCTCCGCCGTAAGTGGGATGGCCCGGAGTGGTTCCGCCGATATTAACAAGGGCTCCTTCAATAAGACCAGGATCTGTGACCGTTCCGCCGACTCCGCCAATAGAAACTGTGGGTAAGCTGGCATAGGGCGAAAAAACACATCCGTTCACGGAGCCATTGCAGCCTAAACTGCCGAAAATGGGCGCCCATGAAATCGGTACCCCATTCGCCCTCATCGTCGCGAATGCATCTGAGTACTGAGAGGCTGGATAGGCTTCCGTTCCAAATGGTGAAAGCTCGGGATAGTTGTTCGCATCGGGCCAGCGATAAATATTCGGATGATTGTAGATAGTCCTTCCCCCGATCGTCGCGCGCCAGAGATTGGGAAGATCGGAGGGTTTAATACCTGCTGTCATGTCAGGCATGGGCAATATTTTAAACCGACTGTCAACGGCCGCGGCCGCATTGAGAAGGTTGATGAGAGTTCCGGGATAACCAAAGGCACCCCCACTTCCGGGGTTGGCCGTTGCACCTCCGCAAGTTGCGCCAGACTCCGACCAATCGCAAACGTTAAAGAGGTTGAGGGCAATCCCGTTGATTCCGCGGGCGATCATGCGTCTGATTTCGGTTTTCAAATTATCGATGATGTAAGTCTGCGCATTGGCTCCGCTCATAATGGGAAACGCGGGGCAGAGTCGATTATTTCCCCCGGCAGAAGGGGTGTTTTGCGGAACAAGATAGAGCATGCAGGTGTTGTTCGGCCAGTAGTCCTTCGGTCCTGTCATCAAAGGTGAAACAACATAATGAGCAAAGACTTTTTTGGGAGAATTAAGAATGTCGTCAGAACTGGGCGCGACATAGGGTAGGCCAGCGGCAGAGAGGACCGCTACGCAAATTCCATTCAAAAGCTCGTAACCTGCATCGCAGTCTTTGTGGGAAGAGGAAAGGTCCTGAGCTTCGTTTAAATTTGCAGCCACGTGAAAGCCGTTGTTACAGGCTGACAAAAACAGACCTTCACTCAGAAAAAGAACCAGCAGAAAAGCGCGTAATGAAGAGTTCACAAAATTCAAAGACTTTCTCCTTATGAGAATGAAAGCGCTCGCGCGAGACCTCATTTATAGAATAGCATGAAGCCGGCCAAGTGACCGGGACTCCTTTCTTTAAAAGATGAACAGAATGGAAAAGTCATCGACAGGATCGACTCGAAAAGAGGCTAAGCTTCTGAAGTCCAAGATCTATTTTTAAAAGTGTGCAAAGCTTAGACAGCTCGCAAAGTTAGACGTTTCAGAAAGAGACGAGGTTCTCTTTTTTTGTCTCAAAAATGATTTCGAAAGAACGCAGGCGATCTTGATGTTCAAATAAATCAGACGTGATGATCAACTCATCAGCTTGGGTCAGATCGATTAAATTTTGCAAGCCTTCTCGAACTTTGCCGGGACCACCGATCACCGCCAGCTGGGTCATGCCGCGCACGATGGCCTCTTCCTGAGGACTCCAGAGGCCTTGCATCGTTTCGACGGGTTTTGCAGAAGGTCGGCGCGCTCCGCGAATCACGCCTAAAAATCGTTGGTAAAGGGTGGTCGCAAAAAAATCAGCCTGTTCGTCGCTTTCGGCCGCCACAACGGGAACGCCGACCATGATATGAGGTTGAGCCCATTCAGCCGAAGGACGAAATTCACGTCGGTACAAGCTAAAGGCCTCTTGCATGGCCTGCGGTGCGAAGTGCCCGGCAAAGGCGTAGGGAAGTCCCCTTCGAGCCGCCAGCCTCGCGCTGTAAAGACTCGAACCCAAAATCCAGAGAGGAATTCTTAGACCCGCTCCGGGGATCGCTTTGACTTTTTGTTGAGGTGCGGCCGGAGCAAAAAAATAAAGCAGCTCTTCGATCAGGTCATCAAAATCTCTTTCGGGGCTGGAGTCTCTGCGGATCGCCTGCATGGTGGATCGATCGGTTCCTGGCGCGCGTCCCAAACCTAAATCAATGCGTCCTGGATAAAGTGTCTCTAAAGTTCCAAACTGCTCTGCCACGATAAGGGGGGCGTGGTTCGGGAGCATGATACCTCCCGAACCCACTCGTATATTTTGCGTATTCTCGGCCACGTAGCCAATGAGCAAGGGTGTCGCCGCGCTCGCGATGCCGTCGAGATTATGATGTTCGGCCATCCAAAAGCGTTTATAGCCCCAGGCTTCTGCCTTTTGCGCCAAATCCTTGGTCGAGCGGAAAGCCTCCGCGATGCTTTTTCCATGGGGATAAATAACAAGATCCAAAATGGAAAGGGGAGTGTGGGCCAGTTTTTTCATAGGTCATCCCGATCTCTCGCATCCCGACTTTTGAGGACGAGAGCATAGAGATTGAAATGATTTGCTCAAAAAAGCAAGGGGAGGGGCTTCATGAGCATTGAAAGGGATCCTCGGAAATGATAGATGAAGGCGAATGTCGTCCATCAATGAGCACTATACTTTTCACTACTCTCAACCCTCCGAGTATAGGCTCTCGCACGATTCCGTTTTCTTAGCACGACAAAGCTTTGAGCAGCTGACCGCAGCAAACCTAGAGAATAAGCGCGCTTTGGATATTTGTGCAGGCTCAGGCATTATCGGCATGGATTTTCTTTTTCACCGCCGTCAGGCAGGGCAGACGCTGCCTGCGATTTTTGACTTTATTGAAATTCAGGACGTTTACCGAGAGCATTTTCTGGAAAATCAAAAGAGATTAGGCCCCCTTCCGACGCAGCTGAATTTTCTAAATCAAAACTACAACGACCTTCAACTTCCGGAATTTGCGGACGCCTATGATTTGATTCTCAGTGGGCCGCCGTATTTTTTAACCTGGCAAGGCAAGCTTTCCCCTTCTGAATTTAAAAATCGTTGTCGCTTTTTTATCGATTCGGATCTGCAGAATTTTTTCCTTGGCATCAGTCACAGCTTAAAAAAAACGGGGAGCGCTTATATTTTGTTACGCGATCTGCCTGAGCACAAGTGGGATGTCCTTGCGGAAGCGCGCAGAATCTGCGCGAACCGTTTGCAGCTGGATATTTTGGGTGATATTCGCGGAACGCATTTCGTCCGTTTGCATCCCTAGTTTGTTTGCCGAAACAGCCTTTGTTACTGTGCCGTGATCGCGCAGGTTCCGGAGGCCGAGGCGCTTCCACTCCAGTAGGTCAAATCGAGAATACCTGAGGGTAAACCTTCGTTTCCGTAAATTTGTGTTTTTCCTTGGAACTCGATCACCTTTGCAGAATTACGGACGAGGGTGAAAGTGGGAATCCCGGCCAGGGTGGGAACCAGGAAAGAAGTCATTCCGGCTGAAGCAGATTTGCTGTAGGTCTTTCCGCCAATCGTAATCGATAAAGTGCCAGGAGCTGTCAGGAAAGCGAGCATCTCGATCTGGTTTTGTGGGGTCTGGGGGTACATTTGGGTCATCGGTTGCGCGAGCGCTGGCGCCGCCGCCGTGGTTGGTTGCTTACGGTAAAAATAGTAAAGCACATCGTGCGTGACCGCAGGTGGGCTGCCATTTTGAAACCAAGTGGCGTAATAACCGGTGAGATTGTAGAAACCATTTCCGGTGTCGCCCGAAGCGCTCGTTGCCGGTTCGATCGCCGAAGTCTCGCCCATATCATTCCAGGTCACGACTTGAATCATATCCGCTTTGTTGTCGATCGCGGACTGCCATCCGTTGCGATAGCCTAAACTGTTTCCCGCTTCGGCATAGATAAAAGTTTGCGGTTTGTAGCTGGAGGGATCAAAACCTGCCATGTAAATAAATTTTGGATTGGCTGAGCGAACAAATTGAGCGCTCAATTGTCCCCACTGCAGTTGATCGGGTGTTCCCGGATTGCCAAAGTTTCCGAGACCAGCGATGTCCAAAGAAAGATAAGGCGAAACGATACTGCTCGCGAGGCTCCCGAAGGTGGGAATGAAGGCGACGTTATAACCCAGTTGCTTGAATTGCGCCTGCAGGGCCGCCCAGGCGCTCGGAGCAATGTGCTCCGTCGCAAAGGGGGCTAAAACAAGACGGCCATCTGCCAATCTAAAAAGAGCGGGATTCGCGTAAAGGGCTTTGATAATGGTCAGGATCGCATTGGTGCCCACGGTGAGGCCATTGCCATTTGCGAGAGGCGTGTCCGTCGCACCGGCAAGCCCCCACATATCGGGCATCAGCACGATCTTAAAGCGTGAGTCCACCAGCTGCGCCGCTTGTAGCATATTCATTAAATGGCCGCCCGTCGTGGCATCGCAGGTGCACATGATATCAAATGTAAATCCGTTCAAGCCTCGAGCGATCGCGAGACGCACTTCCTTCGCCATATTCAAAACCTGCCAATTTGCAGCAGAGCTAGGAGCCACGGGGAGGGGGCGTTCACGCATCAGCCCACCCGAAGCGATAAACTTACTTCCTTCGCCCTTGGGATTTAAGTAATTGACGGTGTAGTAATCGGAGGCCGGGGGCTGATTGTCAATCGAGAGCGGAACGGGATAGAAGTAATGGGCAAAGACTTTTTTGGGAGCGCTCAGCACCGCATCCGCGGAAGGCATCGCAATCGGTAAACAAGCATCGGTGCTTTCCACCGGAAGAGCGGTGTTGACCGACCAGGTGACAACAAGTGGCGTGCTGATAATTCCCAGGGAGTCTTGACCTCGCAGGCTGAAACGATGGGAACCCTCGGCCAGATTCGCGTAACTGATCGGACTGGTGCAAGTCGAAGGTGCTGCACCATCCAGCGAGCAGTCAAAACTTGAAATAGCGACGCCACCCTTACTGCCGCTAAAGGCAAAGACCGCCGTTTTTGAATTCATCACCGCGGTCGGTTTTTGCGTGAGACTTAAAACAGGAGCAGAGGCATCGAAAGTCCAAGAAGTGCTCGTCACCGCGCTGGCGTTTTGGGCCTGGTCAAAGGCTTTAATTTTGAAGACATGATTTCCGCTTGCCAGCAAAGTCAAATCCACGGGGCTTGCGCAAGACGAAAAAGTGGCGGCATCCAGGGCGCATTGATAACTCCCTACGCCGCTGAGATTATCTGTCGCCGAAAAAATGAAACTGGCATTCCCCGAACCGGTAAGGGCCGTCGGGGCCTGATTGATACTCAAAACTGGAGCCGTCGTATCCACGGTGAAGGAGGCAACAAAAGAAGGGGCGGCTTGATCAAGGGAATCTTGGGCATCAATTTTTAAGGTGTAAACCCCATCGGCTAAGTTTGAAAGGTTCAGGGCCATTTTTGAGCAGTCTTGCGGGGCTTGATTGTTCAGCTGACACTGCACTGATTTCAACGTCGTGGAGGTGGGATGTTGAATGTTAAACGCGATGGAAAGGGATTTTGAATTGATTAAGCTTGGTAAATTCGAAGACAGAACGATTTGCGGAGCGCCGGTGGCTTTCCCGGTCGAGGAGAGATTATTTGCGCCCTCAAGATTAGGAAGAGTATCAAAGCCCGGCGTGCAACCTAGCCCAGAGAGGCCTCCAAGGAAGAGAATAAAAAGTAGGACTCGCTTTGATGAGTTCAAAAAAGCTCCTCTGGTTTCTGGTTCCCGGCCACCTTAACTTATCGGCTCAAGTATTGAGATTCAGAAGGAAAGCCGCGAAATTTCTCATTTTTTAACAAAGAAAAATGACGACGTTTCAAAATGAATCAAGTCCGCATTTTCGCAAAAAAAGCCTTTCTTTTTCAGTTGAAATAGGTGCGACAAAACAAACACAATCCTGTCAGAGAAAGACTTGTGGTCGCAAAGGCTTGAAGGTTAAGTTCAATGAACTCAGGGAGCAAAGGTGAAAAACAGGTTTCTTTTTTTTATTTTTCTGTTTGGCTTTTTAAGTTTTTCCCCTGGCGCTTTTGCGGGGCCTGCTCAGCTCGTCATCATCCGTCACGCCGAGAAACCGGCGAAGGGAAACGCGCTGAGCGCGCGGGGACAGCAGAGAGCCCAGGCCCTTGTTCATTTTTTTAAAAACGATTCTCACTTCAAAACCTATGGTGAACCCATCGCTATTTTCGCGATGCCGCCTCCGCACGGAACGGGTTCCATTCGTGCCATCCAGACGGTGCAACCCTTGGCCCGCAGTTTAGGTTTGAGTCTGGAGACGTCCTTTGAAAAAGACGAAATCAGGGGCCTGGTCGAAGCGATTCGGCGCACTTCAGCCTATGATGGCCATATGGTTTTGATCTGCTGGGAATATAAGTTTATTCCCGCCATCGCCGAGGCCTTTGGCGCCGACATGCGGTCGGCCGTCTGGTCGCAGCAGACCTATGATCGCGCCTGGGTTTTGAACCTGACCGATGGGATGGTGACCCAGTTTATGGATCTGCCCCAGAATCTTTTGCCCGGAGATTCTTCTCTTTAAAAATGTCTTATTCTGAGACATGAAAAAAGTTTCTTTCGCTCCCTCTTCGAGAGACCGATAGGATAGTGAGACGGGGAGTTCCATGAAAAAAGTTTTCATTTTAATCGCCGCATTGATTATGCTTCCTTTGGTTTATGCCTGGGCCGATGCGCAATCGGATTACGTGGCTTGTAAGCAAACCGCCCTTGAAAATTTAAAAAATCGCTATGCCCGTTTTGATGCTGAAACCGGCGCTAGCGGTGCGGCCGAAGCTGCGGGAAAATTTGATGCGGCTTACAAAGCGGGCATTACGGCCTGCAACGGAAAATCGGAGCCCGAAAAAAGCAAATGCTTGGACGGGGCCCTGAATAACTACGCCACTCGCTACTCCACGGAAATGACCAGTCAAATTTCCAGTTCCAGTACCACCGCTACCGAAACCTACGCGAAGTACCAGTCCGACTATCAAGCGGCCACAGTGGCCTGCCAAGACAAACTTCAAGATGCCAAACAAGACGAGGCGGCCGCGCAAGCGAGTTGCGTTCCCGCGAATATCAGTGCAATCAATGCCTGCGCAAGCACAACCTCGAGTGCCACCACCGCTTGTGATCCGAACAGCGTGAAATCAGTCTCTGCTCCGAGCGCGGCCGGGGGCGTGAATAAATCCTGCTCCGATGCCCAGCAGACGATGACGGATGCGCAGACGGCCCTCACTAACTATCAGCAGGCCTGCACCGCCGCAAAGACGGCTTGCAATACGACCTGCGAAGCGGCCAAAACAAAAATGAATGCCTGTGCCGCGCAGAACAATAACCAAAATATTCAGGCCGATGCCCAGTATCAGTCGGTCTTTACGAATTCGGATGCTTGTTCCATCCTTGTCGCAAAAACAGAAGAGGCGCGCCAAGCGGTGGCGACTTACAACCAAACCAAATCAGCAGCGACTGATTGTAGCGACGACACCTCTTCTTCGACCACCGCGGCCGATAAAAAGAAGGCCGCGGGAGCCGATGGGTCCAGTGCTTTGGGTGCTCTCGGTTCGGCTTTGCAGGCGATGGCCGGTGCGACTCCTGACGTGACCCCGACACCACTTCCCTCCCTCGCGGCGGACGAAAGTTGTTTGGGAACGCAAGCGGGCAGCATAACTTGTATCTGTGCCATGAACCCGCGTGCGGCCGGCTGTCCTTTGGGTGCGCAAGAGAAGGCCTCCGCGAATGATGGGATGAGTAGCGTCGGGGGTGGAGTGGCCTCGGGGGCTGCCAACACCAATCTCAATCTCTCGGGCGGCGATCCCAATCTTTTTGATACGCAACCGGCGCGCACGGCGGGCGGTCCTTCTGACGAAAGTAACGGGCGCAAAGGTGGAGCCGCGAATATCAATGGTCAACCCGGTGGACCGGCGGGAGCGGCTCCCGAGAAAAAATCTTTCGCGCAAACTGTTGCTGATTATGCGAGCTCTTTCTTCGGCGGCTCCGGTGGTGGAGGAGGGGGCGGAGGTTTTTCCTCAGGCTCTTTTGCCGACCAAAATCGCATGCCCGCGGCGAAGCAATCACCGAAGACGCCCGATCTCTGGCGTTTCCTGCCAGGGCAAGATCGTGATCCGAAAAGATTTGTTGGAGGTCAGGTCGGGGTGGACGGTCTCGCAGGAGCGAACTCCAATCTCTGGCAAAATATGCAGAATCGCTACCAGTCGGTTTCGCCCAGCTTATTGCCTCACTAAAATAGACTGCCCAGCATGCACAGCACAGCAAGAGCCATCATCACGACCGAGAGCCAACCCAAGATTTTCAATCGAGGGCTGATCACGAAGTGACCCATGATGTCCGCTCGGGCCGCCATCAACATCATCACCGCCATGATCGGCACAGAGATCACGCCATTGATCACCGCACTCCAGAATAAAGCTTTGATCGGATCTAAGTGCGTAAATCCGAGGGCTACGCCAATCAAAGTGGAAATGACGATGATCGCGTAAAACTTTTTAGCGGCTTGAGGTTTTTGCTCTAAACCATTTTTCCAAGCAAAAGACTCGGCCACTGCGTAAGCACTGGAGCCCGCAAGGACCGGGACGGCTAAAAAGCCGGTTCCGATAATTCCCAAGCTAAAAATAAAAAAAGCAAAATTTCCCGCAATCGGGCGGAGGGCCGAAGCGGCCTGCGCCGAAGTTTGAATGTCGGTGAGGCCGTGCAGATGCAAGGTCAGCGCAGCCGTTAAGATAATGAAAAACGCAACCAAATTTGAAAAACCCATGCCGATGAAAGTGTCGATTTTAATGCGGCGAAAATTTTCGGGCGCCTCTAAGGGAGTTCGTCGGAGGGAATGAAGTTCGGTGCGGCTCCGCTGCTCTTCGACTTCTTGCGAGGCTTGCCAAAAAAACAAATAAGGACTGATCGTCGTGCCGAAAATCGCGACCACCGTTGTGGAGTATTCTTTTTTCCATTCCAGATGGGGCATGAATGTCGAAAGGATCATTTCGGACCAGGGAATATGGATCACGAATGCCGTGACCACATAGGCAAGAAGTGAAAGTGTGAGCCATTTCAATACAAAAACATATTTTTGATAGGGAATGAAAACCTGCAGAAGCAGGGAGATCGCACCAAAAAACAAAGCATAAATCTGTGCCGGCCCGCCCAGCAAAATTTTGAGGGCGTCGCCCATGGCAGAAACATCGGCCGCAATGTTAATGACGTTGGCGATCAGAAGAAGACTCACGATCGTGTAAAGCAACCATTTTGGATAATGACGACGAATATTCGAGGCGAGACCTTTACCACTGACCCGGCCTATTTTTGCACTCACCATTTGAATGCCCACCATCAATGGATAGGTGAGGAAAACGGTCCACAGCATATTCAGGCCAAATTGCGCTCCCGCTTGAGAGTAAGTGGCAATACCGCTGGGATCATCGTCGGCCGCTCCGGTGATGAGGCCGGGACCTAATTTTTGCAGCCAGTTTGTTTTTTTCGCTGAAGCTTTGTTTTGTCGGGGAACTTCATTTTTTAATGGAGCTTTGTTTTTTATTGGAGCTTCGCTCTGCGTAATTTTCATGACGCAAGCTAAACTAGGGCTAGGATGCATTTCAAGCAGATAATGCTTAGCTTGCTTTCAAACTGTGACAGGACAAGATTCGTGCGTGCTGCGTTAGCTGACTAAAAACTAACTATACCAATTTCACCTCGCAAGTTAGGATTTTTTAAATCGACCCAAATCAAAAAGGAACTTTGATTGAAAAATTCAAAAAGAAATTGGCCGGCTCTTTTAATTTTTGTTTTCACCCTTCAACTCGCGGGACATCTGTCCTTCGCACGTGTCGAAGCGGTTATAGGTCCCGTCGCTCTCGATAAAAATCCGAATCTTTGGGGAGCCTCCCCTTCGACCTCTGCGAGCGAAATTATTATTTCGCGAGATCAGTATGTTCTTTCTTACAATAAAGAGCGCCGGGCGGTGAACTGGGCCGCTTGGAAATTAGAAGCGAAAAACATTGGGCACTCGGGTCGCTCGAATAAATTCATCGTCGATCAGGACTTGGAAGATTATCTCACTCAACAGCCCGGCGATTTCCATGCCGTCTCTCCGACAGACTTCAAAGGGAGCTGTTTCGATCGCGGCCATCAGGTGCCGTCAGCCGATCGTACAGATTCAGTAAAAAACAATGAAGTGACTTTTGAAATGAGCAACATGATTCCACAAACTCCTTACCTCAACCGCGTGGTTTGGGAGCATTTGGAACAGTATACTCGTGACTTGGTCCAGCAGCAGAATAAAAAAATATATGTGATTGCGGGTCCCATTTATGATGAAGATTTCGGTTCCATTGGACCGGATAAGGACATCCCCGTTCCGTCAAAGGATTTTAAAGTCTTGATCGTGCTCGATGCGAATCAAACGCCGGCCGACATCAATTCCAAGACACCAGTTATTTCGGTCGTGATGCCAAATACGCTCAAGGACGGAAGCAAGCCCCTCGATGACGAAAAGGCTCTTTGCCACTATGTCGCCGAGAATTCCCTCAATCGGGGGGACTGGGAAAAATACAAAACCACCCTTCAAGAAGTGGAAAGAGTTTCGGGTCTGTCACTTCAGACCCTGACCGCGCATTTGCAGTAGATTGTCTCGCTCTTCGTGTTGAAAACTTTTATCCTAAGACGGTACGAACAGCCGTGATCCTTAGACGATGCTACATCCATCCGTGGAACACTTTCTTTCGGCCCTCGTGGCCGAAAGATTCTGGAAACTTGGGGAGTTGGAATTTCGCGTGAGACCTGGGTTGGAGTTTTGTTCTCTCTCTTTTAAAATCTTGGAACTGGTCCCCTACGCTGTTGATGAGGGGGAGTGGTTGCAGACTTGCTCTGCTCTCTCGGTCATGCTGGTTACTTGCCCTCATTGTTATTTACAGAACTCTTCTTCCGGAGAACGGCCCTTGATCGTCCGGTTAGGATTCTTTCGTCGTAAAAGCGATCAGGCTCGTTTACAGAGATTTTTCTGCAGACCTTGTCAGAAGAGCTCCTCTGAAGCTTGTAAAAGTCTTCATAATTTATTTTTGATTGATCATCCTGCGCGGTAGGTATCTGTCGCCTTATCGATCGTTCTTCAAAGTTCCACTTAAATAAGATGTCTTCGTTCAGCTGTTGCCTGTTGTGCGAGGCTGTGTCCCTCCTGGAAGGCCTTTCTGAAGCGCTTCCTGCGCTTCAGATCTAGGTACCGGGGAATAATTTTGTTTTGAGACCGCCTGTCCTTTTTTCCATCAACACTCTAAGGGTCCATTTCCTAAAATCTTACTGAGTTTCGAGTTCTTTTTGCTTTTTGTTCAGCGCTTCTTCGGCTGTCTTCATTAAATTGAATTGAAAGTTGTAATTCTGTTGGGCTTTGCGGATCAGCTCGGCATAGGCGGTGTTGGTTTTCTGGGAATCCTCGCTATTTGACTTTCCTTCATTGAGACTTCTTTTGATTTGCGCTTCGCTCAGGCGCTCTTTCTCGTTGATTGAGAGATCCTGGGCCCTGAGCTCCTGAATTTCTCCGTTCAGCTGCTCCATATGAGTATTGAGCTCTTGCAATTTATTAGGCTGATTGAAGTCCCGATTTTGTTTGCGCCAATAGGACGCCTGCTTCTGATCATTTTTGATCATTTCCTGCAACTGATGAATCTGCTGCTTTAAAGAACCGCGTTCAGACTTCAGCTGATTTTTTTGCGCCCTCAAAGAGGCGAGACCTTCTTTTGTCGCGGTATTGTCCTGGCTTTTAAAATCTTTGATACGGTCTTCAAGCCGTTTAACAAGATCGGTGTTATCGGAAATGCGACGGCGCAGACTGACCAGGTCGTCGTTGTTTTTTCGGTTTTTGAGATCGTCGAGGGTCTTCTTTGCGGTTTCAAAAGCGCTCTTCGCATCGCTATAGGCGCGTCGACGATCATCGAGCTCTTGGTCTTGCATTTTTTTCTGCGTTTTTTCCTGTCGAGCAAGACTTTGCTCCTCTTGTTGAATTTTTTGGGCGAGATCATTCTTGCTTTTTTTCTCTTGCTCGAGGGCTTCTTGCAAAGACTGGATCTTGTTCTGTAAAGCCACTTTTTCGGCTTGGCTCACGCGGTGAAAGTACATGAAAGTGACTAAAACAGAAAGAAGGACGGCGAGGGCGAAATTTTTATACATTTCTTCTCCTTCGTTTTATTTTTTCTTTAAAGAACCACGCAAAATGATTTTGATTTCTTCGATAAGACGTTGCGAAAGACCGACATGTCGATGCCGAGGAAGGTCCATAGCCTCGGCCCCAACGGTAAAAACCACCGCGACGATGGCTTCGGCCGTGAGACTCGCGTCCCGCAAAGGCTGCTTGAGTTCTTCCTGCAAACGATCGAGATCAATCGCAAGTTCGCTGATGAAGCGGTCCATTTCCGTGTGGATGGCCTTGCGAAAGGTCAGCGACGCCCCTTGGCGCTCGCCTAAAAGCAATCGGAAAAGATTCTGATTTTGTCTGATGAACTCTAAAAAAGTTTCGACCGAAACCGCGATGGCCTCAGGACCCGGCGAGACGCGCTTGCGGGCCTCGCGCAAGAGCCTTCGCAGGCTTAAGCCGACCTCGTCCACCAGGGCAAGGCCGATTTCTTCCATATCGTGAAAGTGACGATAGAATCCTGCGGCCGTGATGCCTGCGCCCGCCGCCACTTCCCGCAAACTCAGGGAGGAAAAACTTCTTTCCGAGCTAAGATTCAGGGCCACCGCAATCAGATCACGACGGGTTTGCTCTTTTTTATCCAAGCGCGAGACTTTTTTGGTGTCCGGTGTTTTTTTCTTTTTCATCGTCATTTTAAAGTAGCCAAATCTGTGGGCTTTTTCAATTGATTTAAGGCGTTGTTATAATCAGTATACAATTGTGTACTGAAAGTGTATTAATAAGTCCTGCTCGCTTGGAATTTAGTAAGCGAGTGTAATTATCAAAAGGTTCCACAAGACCTGTTAATGGAGGACTGATGACAACTTTCATATTCGCCATCTTGGTGTTTTTACTTGGGTACCTGATCAATATTTTTTACATCACAGTCTTGTACCATCGTGGACTGACTCACCAATCCGTTTTACTCAAGCCCGCCTTGCTGAAATGGCTACAATGGACGGGGATCTGGGTCACAGGCCTTGACCCGAAAGCCTGGGCTTGCATGCACCGTCTGCACCATATGCACTCGGATACGGAAAGGGATCCCCATAGTCCGCAGGTCTACGGCGTCTTTGGGGTTGCTCTCGGACAGTTGCGGGCTTACGAAAAAACTCTGCGCCGGCTCATTGGTAGAAGTCCTGAGTATCTGCGCATCGTTTCGGATATTCCCTTTCCGGTGAATTTTTTAAACCGCAAAAGACTTTGGCTTTTACCTTATCTTGTGCATCTTCTCCTCGGAATCGTTGTGGGATTTTATTTCAGTCCCTGGATTGGCCTGGCCTATTATGCAGGAATTATGAGTCATCCGGTGCAGGGGTGGCTCGTGAATGCGCTGGCGCATAAGTACGGCTATCGAAATTTTTTGACGAAAGATCATTCTACCAATAATTGGTTAGTAAGTTTGTTAGTTTTTGGTGAAGGTTATCAGAACAATCATCACGCGCGGCCGAAGCGAGCTAATTTTGCCATCAAGGCCCGCGAACTCGATTTAGGCTATTACCTTTGTCTAGTGAGTCAAAAATTAAAAATTCTTGAATTTCGGGGAGTGTGATACGCTCCATCGCAAGATTTACTTCTGAGGAGGGTGTTCATGAAATTTTTATTTCCGGTTTCTTTTTTGGTCTTAGGGTGTTTCTTGGGACAAATGTCGATCGCGGCCGATGCCACCGCTGATGTGGGGTTGAACGTGATCGCGCCGCTTGAAAATTTAGCGGGAACGCCTCTCACGATGGCGCAAAAAGCCGAAGTCCTGCACGTGGTTCAAGTTCTTCAAGAAAAACAACATTCTCTACGAACTTCTGAGTTCGCTTCCGGCACAAGCCATGATTATTTTATCTGCATCCACGCTTCGGCTTCGATGCTGGTCGAAGGCACCCTGTTACTCTGTCATAATCTCATCAGCCAAGCCAATTTAGCGATCTTAGGCGAAACAATTGTTCCTCTCGGAAAGAACCCAAGCTCTGCAAGATTTGATTGGGGCGGCGCCGTAGGCGTGGATGGATTAGTCGTTGAAAGACCGACCACAGAACTTGTTGATGGCGGTTATAAATGTGATCAAATTGGAACCGCTGCGGGCTGGCTCGGAGCTCGCTTAGCCTGGTGTGGAACTGCAGACCAAAGCAAAAAATTGATCCTCTTAGGCTATCAAGCCGGTTCCCTGAGCGAATTCGGCGGCATTAACATCAAGCTAATGGCTTTGTAAAAACCTAATAAGCAGAGGTGATTTTTTCACCTCTGCTCGTTAAGAAATTTCTTTACAATACTAAAGCATGGTTCGGGGAGGAAGGGTCGTTTGCTGAGCGCTTGTTCTCATTCCGCCTTCGACTTCCCCGGCTGTCGAAATATCCCGAGCTCCTGCTTCTTCTAGAATGTGCTTCGCCTTTGCTTGCCAATCGCCATCGTCCACGTGGACAGATAACAAAATTCCGCCATTTTTAATTTCCGATTCGTAGCGTTTGGCTTCGTACTCGGGAATTCCCAGGCCAATTAAGCCTCCGGCCACTCCACCCACCGCAGAGCCAATGCCCGCGCCTGCGATCGCGGCCATGATGGGGCCCGCTGCGACAAAAGGGCCTATGCCCGGGATGGCTAAAGAACCAATTCCCACGAGCCAACCCAGGGTTGTCCCAATAGCAAAGCCACTGACCGCTCCCGTGGTCGCTCCTTCGGGAGCCTTTGTGGCCTTTTCATGACCCAGAGTCTCGGATCCATGAAAAGACGACGGCATTAAAACCGAAATGTCCTGATTTCTGAATTGAGAAGCCTTGAGGGCGTCAATTCCTGCTTCGAGGGAAGCTTTATTGTCGAAAAGTCCAAAAACAACTTTGTGTGCTTTTTCTGTGGTGAACATGTCTTTCTCCTTGTTTGATATTTATGTTGGTGTTGAGTGAAACTATAATTTGCTATTTGCGCCTAGCGAACCACTTCAAGTTCATTATTTATTTTAAAATGGTGAGCCACTTGCTTCGCCTTCGTCACGATCTTCGCTGCTTCAGCCGCAGACTTCACCGGGCCACGGAGGGTCACCGATTGATCGAGCGTGATGATTTTAATATTTTTAGCCTGAATGGAAAGATTGTTGTCCCCCACCAGGTCTGCGCGAATCCGTCGGGTGATCTCGACATCAGCCGTGGTGCCGCTCGATTGATCCTGCGGGGTTAAACGATCACCTGATGCGTCTCTCACATTGATCGCGGAATTATCGGCGGCGGGGGTTTCTGCGAAACTGACTGAGCCAAATAAACCAATAAGAACTAAACTTAAGCATAAATTTAACTTTTTCATTTTGACCTCTTCTTCGGCGCTCGCTCAACAGCGAGAGCAATTGTTAAAACCTATTCCATTTTATTGCGATTTTCGCGCCATCTCTTTACAGAGGAGAAACAAGGAAAAGAGTCATTTCAAATGAGATCTTTTGCCTCACAAATGTCCAGTTGAGGGGCAAAAATAGATTTTATGTCAGATTGCAAAAATCAATTTTGATTTTTGAAATAGACGGATGACTCTCGCGAGAGTTGTGACAAACTTTTCAAAATAACAACAAGCAAGGAGGTTTGCAGTGAAACTTTATTACAGCCCGGGAGCCTGTTCACTCGCTCCGCATATCGCTCTTGAAGAAATGAAATTCAAATACGAAACAGAAAAAGTGGACCTCAAGGAAAAAACCACGGCCGAGGGGGATTATCGCAAAATCAACCCCAAGGGGAATGTGCCTGCGCTCAAAACCAATCAAGGCGATATTCTCACGGAAGCCGCGGTGATTTTACAATATTTGGCCGATCAAAAGCCCGACATGAAAATGATTCCTCCACTTGCGACCTGGGAGCGTTACCGTTGCCTAGAGTGGCTGAACTTCATCGCTTCTGAGTTGCACAAGGGGTTTGGCCCGCTTTTCAAGGCCGACCAGATGGTAAGGGATGACAAAACCCAAGAAGAACTCAAACAATTTGCCCGCGAGACGCTCGTCCAAAAGTTTGCCATTCCCTCGCGGGCTCTCGAAAAGGGACCCTATCTTATGGGCTCATCCTATTCGGTAGCGGATTGTTATCTTTTTGTGATGTTAACGTGGGCCCAAAAAAACGAGGTGGATCTTTCGCATTTAGCGCCCCTACAGGGATTTTACGAGAGAATGCAACAAAGAGCGGCCATTCAGCGGGTCTTTAAAAGCGAGAACCTGGAAAAAGCTGTGCGCGCAGAAACTGCTGAATCTGGGCCCGCAAAGACCTTCCCGGATAAGGGGTTTCACTCTCTTCAGGGTTGAAGGCGATGTTCTCAAGGCCTGTTTGGGTGAGCAGCAGCCCGTGCTCTTCACTCTTATAGACGAGCAGGGTGCGATAGCCAGAAGCATGGGGATTGTAAATCGTTCGCATCGCGAACGAATCCACCGTGGGGTCCAAACTCACAAGGGCTAAAAAGGTGGGTGCATTCAAGCGGCGAAAGACCGACGCTTCCGGTGAGGGATAGCTTCCGCCATAGGCGGCCTCGGTGAGTTGGGCGAGGCGCTCCACCGCGATGCCCGCGGGGCTTGAAATATAGCCCGTCCCCACCGCGCAGGCCGGCGAGAAATGAAGAACGTCATTTCCATTGATTCCGAAGAGTGTGCCGATCAGGCTTCCAAGGCTGATCTCCGCAGTCACTCGCCACGCGGGCGAAAGCAAGATCAACGCATAAACTTCTTGAGGATGTTCGAGAACCAAGCGAGAGGCGAGAAGACCTCCCAAAGAGTATCCCACTAAGACAACTCGACGACCCAATTTTTTAGCCACTTGATAGGTCTCGCGGGCCTGAGCAAGCCACTCGTCCGCGGTGGCGTTGTTCGAGTTTTCTAAATTTTTATCGTAGTGGTGGGCTAAACGCGGCATCAACATATTTGCGTTGTAGGGTTTAAAAAAGCCGACCAAATCTTTTAAGTTTCCGGGGTTCTGGCTGAAGCCATGGAGGATAACGAAAACCAAATCAGTTTTTTTACCCATCAACAAAGCCCTGGAATCAACCTCGGCCGAACAGGGTGTTGTTTGCCGAGCAATCATCTGTCGCCATCCCTGGACTCCGGCTTGGTAGTCACGCGCTTCCGCAGCCGGCGTCGCGGCCGCAAAAGCCCATTGGCAACTCAGGGTGAGTGAAAAAGACAATATCATTTTGAACATAACAGCTCCAAAAGCAAGGCCTGCCTTATAGAGGAAAGAAGCTGATTAGGCTAGGATTTTTTAAATGAGAATTGCTAGTGTCCGCGAAGGGCTCCGCCATCCACCGCAATACTTTGCCCTGTCGTGTAGGCGGAGAGGGGCGAGGCCAAGAAAACCGCGAGGGCCGCGAGCTCCTGGGGGTCTCCCAGGCGGCCCGCCGGAATCATTTGTCGCACTTTTTCATCAGTGAGATTTAATTCTTTCAAGCGATCCGTGGCCGTGTAACCCGGTAAAAGAGCATTCAATGTGATGCCGAAGGCGGCGTATTCATTGGCGATCGATTTGCAAAGACCGCTCAGGCCCGCGCGCAAGCCATTGGAGGTGGTCAGACCGGCAAGAGGTTCTTTGGCGGCCAAAGAGGTTACCAGCAAAATGCGACCAAAATTATTTTTCTTCATCACCGGTAAGGCGGCTTGGAGAGTTTCGACCACGCTCATCCACAGACTTTGAAAATCCTCTTGCCATTGTTGAGCAGAAACGTCGGCAAACGAAGCTTTTTTAGGTCCGCCAGTATTGGTCACGAGGATATCGATGCCTCCTAGAGCCTCCACGGTCTGCGCGACGATTTTTTGGCCCTCACCCGCGCGGGAAAGATCGCAGGTGTAAAAGTGAGCGCAGCCCAGTTCCTTTGCCGTCGCCCGCAAAGTTTCTAAATTTCGTGCGGCTAGAACCACCTGAGCGCCCTCGCGGACAAAGGCCTGGGCGATCGCTTTTCCGAGGCCGCTCGAGGAACCTAAAACCAAAACTTTTTTACCTTGCAGTTGCAAATCCATTTTCGACTCCTTTAAATGAAATTTTCTTTGTGAAGACCCAACCATTGCAAAGCCGCGCGGTGATTCATCCATTCGAGCTGAGAGGGATCTTGGGTGATCCGGGTGATGAGCTCCCCTGGGTTTTGCTCTCCCAAGGGAAAGGGGTAATCTGAACCCAGGCAGATTTTCTCAGGTCCCACGAGATCGAGTAAATATTTCAAGGCTTTTTCGTCGTGCACGAGACTGTCTAAGTAGAAATGTCCCAGATAATCTTTCGGGGGGATTTTTGAATCAACGGCGCAGAGGTCAGGGCGGCATTCAAAACCATGTTGAATGCGGCCTAGGGTGATCGGAAAGGATCCTCCACCGTGCGCAAAGGCCACCCGCAATTTCGGAAACTTTTCAAAGACGCCACCAAAAATCATCGAGCAGATGGCAAGCGAAGTCTCGGCCGGCATACCCACCAGCCACGGGAGCCAGTATTTATTCATGCGATCTTGGCCCATCATATCCCAAGGATGCACAAACAGAGCTGCGCCCATTTCTTCGCAAGCCGCATAGAGTTCAAAAAAAGCGGGGTCGGATAAATTACGATCATTCACGTGCGAGCCAATTTGAAAGCCGCGCAGATTTAAATTTTTCATACACCGCTCAGCCTCCTTCAAGGCAAGCTTCGGATCCTGCAGGGGAAGGGTTCCCAGGCCCACAAAATTTTTGGGCTGATCTTGCACAATTTTTGCGATGTGATCATTGAGGAATTGCGAGACGTAAAGTCCGTCCTGCGGTTTTGCCCAGTAACAAAACATCACGGGCACGGTCGAAAGAACCTGCACCTGCACTCCATGAGGCTGGTATTCGCGCTTGCGAATTTCGGGATCAAAGCAATTTTGCTGAACGCGGCGAAAGGGTTTCCCCTCATCATTTAACATGTCCACGTCGCTGCATCCAGGGCAATTCTGCAACTGAATAAAACCGCCATAGCCAAAAAGATCCTTAAACTTAGGAATTTCGGGAGGCAGAATGTGGGTGTGAATATCAATTTTTAACATGGGACCACTTGCGACCATTGACGTGCCCGCAGGATCTGCAAGTCGTATGGGCGCTTTGATAATAGCGTTCGAAGACCGCTTGAAACTGAGTTTCGATCTGGGTCAAAACGAAAAATTCTTCATAGAGTTTATGCTGGCATTTTTCGCAGTACCACTGCAGACCGTCTTTTTCGCCTTCCCGCCGTTTGCGCTCGATCACCAGGCCAATGGTATTGGCCTGCCGTTGCGGCGAGTGGGGAGTGGCTCCCGGAAGCAAATAAATATCTCCTTCGCCGATTTCGATGTCCTGCATTTTTCCTTCACGGGTCATGACCTTCAAAGTCATCTGGCCTTCGAGTTGGTAGAAAAATTCTTCGCCTTGGTTCACGTGGAAATCCGTGCGCGAATTAGGGCCGCCGACCACCATCACGATGAATTCGCGATCGCTCCAAACCACTTTGTTTCCGACCGGAGGTTTGAGCAGATGGCGATTCTCTGCGATCCATTTTTTAAAATTCAGGGGTTGGTAGAGTTCAGACATTGCAAACTCCTTCGGCTTTAAAAACGGCGACGCATTTCAGCTCAATGGCGATCGGGGTGGGAAGGGCATTGATCTCTAAAGTTGTGCGGCAAGGCGCGTGGTTTTTAAAATAGTCGGCCCACAGCCGGTTGTAGGCTGGGAAGTCCGCTTTCATATTGGTCAGGTAAACCGTCACATCCACAAGATCCTCCCAACGCGCGCCCGCGTCTTCTAGGATCGCCTTCACATTTTTAAAAACGCTATGGCACTGCGCTTCGATATCGTAAGAAACAATTTCTCCGGCCGCATTCAATTCCACTCCCGGAATTTTCTTTTGACCGCGTTCTCGCGGGCCGACGCCCGATAAAAAAAGCAAATTTCCCACGCGTCTCGCGTGCGGATAAAGACCGACGGGCTCAGGCGCGCGCGAAGAGTTCAAATCTTGGCTCATCGAATTTCCTCCGGGGGAAGGGCGAGACAAATTGTTTTCACTTCCGAAAAAAAAGCCAAGGCTTCAAAACCACCTTCGCGTCCTAAGCCTGACTCTTTCACGCCGCCAAAGGGCGTGCGCAAATCCCGCGACATCCAAGTGTTCAGCCACACGATGCCGGCCTCAAGACGGCTGGCGATACGACGACCGCGGTCTTCATTTTGCGTCCAGATGCTAGCGGATAATCCATAGGCCGTGCCATTCGCCATTGTGACCACGTCGTCTTCACTCTCAAAAGGGATCAAAGTCGCGACGGGACCAAAGATTTCTTCTTGGTTGGTCCGGCAGGTGAAAGGCAGATTTTCGATCAGGGTGGGTTCGACAAAATAACCTTCGGCATTTTCGCCGCTCACAGAGGCCGCCTTTCCTCCACAGAGGATTTTTCCGCCCTCCTGTTGCGCGAGCTCGATAGAGGAAAGAACCTTCTTTTGATGCGCTCTTGAAACGAGAGCGCCCTGGTCGGTGCTTGCGTCTAAAGGATTGCCCAGGCGAAGTTTTTTGGTCAAAGCCACCAGCTGATCGCGAAAGGAATGATAAATGGATTTCTCGACGAAAATCCGAGATCCACAAAGGCAAATTTGCCCCTGATTCAAAAAGCTTGAACGCACTGTTGTCTGTAAGGCTTTCTGTAAATCCGCATCGGCAAAAATAATATTGGCATTTTTGCCACCCATTTCTAAAGAGACTTTCTTAAAACTTGAAGCCGCAAGGCCGTTGATGGTTCTCCCGGTCACCGTGCTGCCGGTAAAGGATATGGCTTTGACCTGCGGATGTTTCACCAGGGCCGCGCCAATTTTTGCCCCTGCGCCGTGCAAAATATTAAGAACGCCGGGGGGGAAACCCACCTCCTCTAAAATTTTTGCGAGAAGAAAGGCCGTCATCGGTGTGAGCTCCGAAGGCTTCGCGATCACCGTATTTCCTGCGGCGAGCGCCGGGGCGATTTTCCAAGTCAGAGAATAGAGCGGAAGATTCCACGGCGAGATGCAGGCCACCACTCCCAAAGGGGAGTAGGTCGTGAAGTTCAAGGTGTTCTGCTCCCGCGAAAAAGTTTCCCCTTCAAATTGCGGCACCAAGTCCGCAAAAAATTTAAAATTCAAAGAGGCCCGCGGAATATCAAGGTTGCGGCACAGGGAAAGCGGTTTGCCGTTATCGATCGACTCGGCTAAGGCGAGAGATTCTATTTTTTCAGTTATTTTTTGTGAAAGTTTCAGAAGCCAATCGCCCCGCTCACGCGGGGTCTTCTGCGACCAAGCGGGAAAGGCTTTCTGCGCGGCTTGCACCGCCTGCGCCAGATCTTTTTCATCGCAGTCCGGAACAAGAGAGTAAACTTTTCCCCGCGCCGGATTTTCATTGTCAAGAAAAGCACCGGCTTGGGGAGCTTGAAATTTTCCATCGATGTAATTCAGAATTTTTTCCAAGGCGAGTCCCTTTTTATCTTAATAAAATCGCGCGCACCGGAGAGGCATCGGCGTTCTGTATTTTCAACGGCAGCGCGATCAGTTCGTAAAGACCCTCTTCAACGTGATCCAAAACGATCCCTTCCAGAATAGCCATGTCGTGTTTAAAGACGGCCTGATGGCTTTCTAAAGCTTTGTCCTCGGCAAGATCAATCGAGGGGGTGTCAATGCCGACCAACCTTACATTTTTTGACCCCAGATAGGCAATTAATTCTGCCGACAGGGCGACAAAATCGGAGTTCCAGCGCTCAGGATTTGGAAAGGAGCAAGTCTTAAAAAGAATCCGCTCGGCCACCAGTGAAATCTGGGCAATATCCTTTGGAGTCACACGATGCCCGCGAGGGCATTGAACTTCAATCACCTGCGCGGGGCCAATATAGTAATCTAAAGACCGTTGCTCCATCGAAACCCCCTGGCGGGAGTAGTGATTTGGCGCGTCAGTGTGGGCCCCCAAATGCACGGTGGTGGTGATTTTGGAAAGGGTCAGGTGATCGCCATGGTGCATGTCCATAAGGAATTCTTCTTGAAAAGCCGTATCGCCCGGAAAGACCGCAAGGCGTGGGGAAATAAGCGGAGAAATATCGATGATTTTTTTATTTTTTGGGATATTGATAAATCCTCCAAGCTTGATTCATGAACCTTGTCGGGCTAGAACTGGATCCTCGAAACAGACAAGGCGGTTTTCATTGGTTACAAACAACCTGGAATCTTTAGCGACAATCTTGCACGAAGCGCGAAAAGCGGCAAAGCCAATTCCCCAAATCAGCAAAAATCTTTCGTCTTTAACACGTGACGACGCCTACAGCATTCAGGAAAAACAGTGGCAATTTCGCCAAGCCGCAGGCGAATCTCTCGTCGGCTGGAAAATGGGTTTGACCTCTGAGGCCAAGCGACGGCAGATGAATTTGGATTCGCCTCTTTATGGATTCTTGACGGATAGAATGGAGGTGAAAAACGGCGGCGTTTTTTCTCTCGCGCAAAGCATTCATCCTAAAATCGAGCCCGAAATCGCCTTTCTCCTTTCCCGCGATTTGCAAGGAAGCGTAACTCGGGCGCAGGTTTTAGAGTCCTGTGCCGGTGTTGCATCCTGCATGGAAATTTTGGACTCTCGCTACGATCAGTTTAAATATTTTTCCATGGAAGACGTCATCGCTGATAATTCCTCCTCTTCGCATTTCGTTGTGGGCGAATGGAAAAAAGATTTTAGAGATCTGGACCTGCGTCATTTGCAGATGAAAATGTCGGTGAACGGAGAGCTTACGCAAGCCGGGATCTCCAGTGATATTTCGGGCGATCCGGTGATCTCGGTGATCGAACTCTGTGAGATGCTTTTTCAGCGCGGACAAATTCTCAAAGCGGGGAGCGTCGTGCTTGCCGGGGCGGCCACGACCGCCGTGGAATTGAAACCGGGAATGAAAGTGAAGCTTGAAGTGGACGGCTTAGCCGATGTGGTCCTTTCGGTGGGGGGCATGCGATGAATTTCGATTCTCAACAGGATTCCCTCGAGGCCGCGCGGCAGTGGGATCAAAAAGATTCCTTAAGGAAATTCCGTGAAGAGTTTATTTTTCCAAAAAATGCGCAGGGCGAGAATCAACTTTATTTTGCTGGGCACTCCCTCGGCCTGATGCCCCGACGTGCGGCCGCCTACGTGAATGAGGAACTCGAAGCTTGGGGGAAATACGGCGTCGAGGGGCATTTTAAGGGACATCACCCTTGGCTCTCCTATCACGAAAATATCACCGCGAGCTTTGCCCGTCTGGTCGGCGCGAAAGAAAATGAAGTTGTCGCCATGAATACACTCACGGTGAATCTGCATTTGCTGTTGGTGTCTTTTTACCGACCGACGACTCAGCGCTATAAAATTCTTATCGAAAACAACAGTTTTCCTTCGGATAAATACGCGGTTGATTCGCAAGCCCGCTTTCACGGCTATGATCCGCAAGAGGCCGTTGTCGAATTAAAACCCCGTGCGGGCGAATCCATTGTCCGGCCCGAAGATATCGAGGCCCAGATTGCAAGTCTCGGCGACAGTCTGGCCCTCGTCATGCTCGGGAATTGTAATTATCTGTCGGGTCAGTGTTTTGATTTTTCGGCGATCGTCAAAGCGGCGCACACAGTGGGCGCGCCCGCAGGATTTAATCTCGCTCACGGCGCGGGAAATTTGCATTTGAAATTGCATGAGTGGGACGTGGACTTTGCTGTTTGGTGTTCCTATAAATACTTGAATTCAGGCCCCGGCGGCATCGCGGGAGCTTTCGTGCATGACAAACATTTGCGCCGCACGGACATGCCGCGCTTTGCGGGCTGGTGGGGTCACGACAAAAAAACCCGCTTTAAAATGGGCCCTGAGTTTGCGGCCATCCCGACGGTTGAGGCCTGGCAACTCAGTAATCCGCCGATTTTTCAATTGGCCAGCCTGCGCGCTTCAATGAGCTTATTTGATGAGGCTTCCATCGAGAAACTAAGCCTTAAGAGCCAGCATCTCACAGCTTATTTTGAGTGGCTTTTAAAGAAAAACCTCAAAGACGGGGTTGAAATCGTCACTCCCGCTTCGCGCGGTTCGATGCTGTGTTTGCGCTTTAAAGACAATCCGCAGAAGTGGTCAAAACAACTTGAAGAAAAAAACGTGCTGGTGGATTTCCGCGAGCCTGACATCATTCGTGCAACACCCGTGCCGCTGTACAATTCCTACGAAGACGTTTACCGTCTTGTCCACTTGCTTCGAGAAGTCAGTCATGTCTCGTAAGATCAGCATCGTCGGTGCGGGCCTGGTCGGTTCACTTTGGGCGGTTCTTTTGCGCAAGCAGGGCTACGAGGTCACCATTTTTGAACGTCGCAAGGACATTCGCCTCGTTCAAACGAGCGAAGAGCGCTCGATCAATTTGATTTTGACCTCGCGGGGTTTGAATGGCCTTCAAGCCGCAGGGCTACTGGAAGAGGCCATCGCGCTTTCGGTCCCGGTCCTCGGTCGGATGATTCACGCGCGCGGTGGGGATTTGACTTTCCAGCCCTACGGGAAAGACGACGAGTGCAATTTTTCTATTTCGCGGGCGGAACTGAATAAATTTCTTCTCGACGCGGCCGAAAAAGCGGGCGCGCAGATTCATTTTGAGCATTCTCTTGAAAATATTGATTTTGAAAAAAAGAATTTGCAATTCGAGCATCACGCCGAAGTTGTGAATCAGCCTTACGATCTTCTGTTCGGCACCGACGGGGCGGGAAGCCGGGTGCGCAAGAATCTGTGCCGGCAGTTTCCGCAAGAATTTCAAGAAAAGACCGAATGGCTCGAGGCTGATTACAAAGAACTTTTCTTGCCCGCGGGACCTGGACAGACTTCGCGCCTCGAAAAAAAGGCTTTGCATATTTGGCCGCGCGGTAGCCATATGATGATGGCGCTCGCGAATTTGGATGGAAGTTTCACCCTTACTTTGTATATGCCGCAACAAAGTTCCGCTGTGAATTTTGCGCAGATGAAAACCAAGGCGGATGTGCAAAACCTATTTGCGCAAGAATTCCCCGACGCGATTCCCTTGATGCCTCGCTATGCCGAGGATTTTATGCAGCATCCCCAGGGAAAACTGGGGACCGTGAAATGCTCCCGCTGGATCTATCAGGATTCGGTGGCCTTGATGGGCGATGCCGCCCACGGGATCGTGCCTTTTTTTGGTCAAGGTATGAACAGTGGTTTTGAAGATTGTTTGCAGCTTTTGCAGATCCTAAAAGAATCAAATCAAGAAAAAGAAAATTGGAACTTTATTTTGTCTGCATTTGAAAAAAAGCAGAAGCCCAATGCGGACGCCATTGCCGCCATGGCCTTAGAAAATTGGTACGAGATGCGCGATAAGGTCGGCGACGTGCAATTTCTTTTGCGTAAAAAGGTGGAAGCCCTTTTAGAAAAAAAATTCCCCCAGCTTTTTAAATCCCGCTACGGAATGGTGACCTACACCCTGATTCCCTATGCCGAAGCGCAGGCCGCAGGCCATCTTCAAGATCGACTGCTCAGTGAATTGTGCGCAGGCCTTGAGACGCCCGAGGCGCTCTCCTTGTCCCAAGCGGAGCGCCTGTTGCAGGGTGATCTTGCGGAGTTTCTCCGGTCCCGCGGAATAAAACTTGAAACTGACGCTCTGGTTTCTGCGACGCGGGAGCGGTTTCGTTAGGATTTTCTTTTTTTCGCGGGAGCGCTTCCTGCGCTGCAGGCCGATGAGGCTTGGAGAAAATTGCGTTTACCATTGAATGCAGCGTCAATTGGGTTTCTGAATAATATCGCTTCCAAATTTCATTGGCCAAGTTCAATCACCAAGTGCAACACCCGCGGCAACGAGGAAGTGCCTCTCGCTCCTTGGCTTCGGCTGACGCTCCTCGAACTCTCGTTTCCGTCCTAAGGCCGTCCTACCTTCAGCAAAAATTCGCGGTCTCTGACATCGACGTCGAGCAAATGCAAATCGGCAAAGGCCGGAACGAGTTTCGTGGGGTTCACCGTGACTTGCAAAGCCCGCGAGTGATCGCCTTGTTCGCCCACGTATTTGAAAGTGCAAATTCCCTTCAGGGCCAGATCGAGGCGAGTCTGCATGGCTTCTAAGACAAATTTGGTGAGAAACTCGAGATCCATGCCGGCGACATCGAGTTCACGCACCCGTACTTCGAAAATATCCACCCCGGTGGTCACAAAGTCGACCAGGGTATCGAAGGGAATGGAAAAGAAGAAGGTTTTCCATTCACCGGCGACATGCAGGCCGTCCTCCTTCAGCACCATGGTCAGATTGCGCAAATGGGAACCCATCATTTTCTTTTCAGAATCGAGCACGGCGGCACTTTCAAAGAGGGATTGGTTCAAGCGCATGATCACCGCTGGCGCGGTTTTCATTCCCGTGCGCGGAGAAGCGACCACTTTTGCCGAAGGCGGAAGAGGTGCGGCCAGGACCGAATCAATATCGATCGTAAGGTAATTTTCGCCGCCACCGTCTTTTTTGTCATGCAAAATGCGCACGCCGCCTAACTCAACGCCTTTCAAATAGGGCGTCAACTGTGAGAGCCTGATTTTAAAAATCAACGCATTTTTGCGTGCGCCCAACTCGTCATTGAGATTGAGCTCCTTTTCGCCGGTAAAGCCCATGAGATGCTCGACCTCTTTTGAAAGTTTCTGCAGTTGCTTGCGCTCGATCGGAACGGCGGCAAGCTGCAGGGCCAAGGATTCTTTTTGGGTTTGAAGTTCTTCGCGGGCATCGGCGTTTTTTTCTGTCGCAATCAAATGGTTCAACCCCTTGATGAGGGCGTTGATTTTTTGCGTGCGGCGATCAAAGCTCGAAAAATCGCCCGAGAGCGCGGCTAAATATCCCCGCGCGGACGCCAGGGCCAAAGACAGCATTTGCACGGGTACGATCACCCGATCTTGCTCCGGGTTTTTGGATTGCGCAGGATAAAAGAAAGTCTCTGCTAAGGGAAAATCCAAAATCAAATGACCTTTTTTGGTAGTTGAAGGCTTAATGGTAACTTGAAAACGAAAGGCCCCCAGCTTGGGATCCAAATTAACCGCGCGCATTTCCTCGACGGGCACCTGAATTTTACCGCGCAGAAAAAATTGACGGTGATCGGGGTCCAGGACGATTTTCATTTCCTTGATCAATTCAGATTTAGAATGGGCCGCCAATTGTTCATTGAGAAAATCCTGGGAAATATACATACTCGCCACCCGGTTATCGGGAGTGTCCGCCATGGTGCGAGAAGTTAAAGTAGCTAGAAGAACAAACAGAAGAAGTCGTTTTGTCACCATAGAGTTGTCACCGCAGAATTAGTCTGCCACCAAAGTATTTATTTTAAATGTTCATTCATTTCAGCTTATTTTTTCCAAAGGAGAAAGTATATTTAAACCATGAATAAAAAAATTATCTTTGGACGCTCTTTGAAGGATCTTTTGATTTCCATGGGGCCATCGTTTTTTGTATTTGTCCTGGCTGTGTTTATCGCCCATCGTTACCTCGATCCCGCTCCGCCCAATCATCTGACCATCGCGACGGGCGATAATGAAGGGGATTACCAGGCCATCGCGAAGCTTTACCAGGAGATTCTGAAAAGAGACGGCATCGATCTGGAACTGCGCTCTTCAGAAGGACCTCTCGAAAATCTCAAGCTTTTAGAAAATGACGATGCCAATGTGGACGTGGGCTTTGTGCATGATGGCTTGGGTTCGACCAAAGATCAGCCTGATCTGGTTTCGCTGGGAAGTCTTTACTATGAGCCTCTGTGGATTTTTTACCGCGCAAGCACCGACCTGAATAGGCTCTCTGAGCTCGCGCACAAAAAGATCGCGGTCGGGCATGAAGGGCAGGGAACGCGTTTGATTTCCTTGCAGCTATTGAAGGAAAGCGGGGTGGATGCCGCGAACGCCGAAATCGTTCCCATTGGGACGAAGGCTGCGGCCGAAGCCTTGAAAAACAAGCAAGTGGATGCGGCTTTTTTTCTGCTGACTCCGGAGGATCCTCTGATCCAAAGTTTGAGTCAGGATCCCGCATTGAGACTGATGAGTCTTGATCAGGCGGAAGCCATCGTGCGCAGAAATTCTTTTTTGCACCATATCGTGCTCCCGCATGGGGCTTTGAATCTGCAGCGCAATGTTCCTTCACGGGATGTGGATATGGTGGCGCCCACGGCCACTTTGCTTGTCCGCGACGATTTGCATCCCGCCTTAGTTTATCTGCTTCTGAAGGCTGCTGATGAGGTTCACAGTGAACCTGGCCTTTTTGAAAAAAGAAACGAATTCCCCACCAATAAAGATGACCAATTTCCCTTGAGCGCCGACGCCCAGCAATTCTATAAATCAGGCGGCCCCTTCTGGCAGCGGTATCTGCCTTTCTGGCTGGCGGCCTGGCTGGATCGCTTTATTTTGGTGGTCATTCCATTGATGGCCCTCGTGATTCCCCTGGTGCGCATGATTCCGCGAATCTATGCGTGGCGCCTGCGTTCCAGGATTTACAAATCCTATGGCGAGTTGAAATACCTTGAAACCCAAATCCTGCAAAAACGTCCGCAATCAGGAGCGAGCTTTGCCGAGCAATTGGACGCGATTGAAGACCGGGTGAATAAGCTGCGCTTGCCCCTCGAGTACACCGAGCATCTTTATTCTTTGCGGGGACATATCCAGTTTGTGCGCGATCGTCTTTAAAAGAGTCATTTTTTCAAAATGATTGCATTGTGATATCATCTTGATATATCCTCAAAGCCAGGTTGGAGGTTCCTATGATGAATCAGATGCACGATAAGCAAGCGTGGAGTATTTCGGGGATTTTAGGCATCGTCTTGATGTTGGTTTTGATCGCTTTGGGCATTTCTTTTTTTGGCATTCTTGCGCGCACAAACGATGGCCTTTACGGTCTTTACACCGCGGGATTTTTCTTCACTTGTTTTTTTCTTTCGAGCGGCTTCATGATCAATCAGCCCATGGAGGCTCGGGTGATCCAGTTTTTTGGCCACTACGTCGGGACCGTGCGCGACACGGGACTGCAACTGACCTTGCCTTTTTCATCGAAGCAGAGAATTTCTTTACGCCTGCGCAACTTTGAAAGCCCGCGGTTGAAAGTGAACGATGCCGATGGGAATCCCGTCGAAATCGGTGCCATCGTCGTCTGGCGGGTGGTGGATGCTGCGCAAGCGATTTTCAACGTGGACTCCCTCGATAAGTTTATCGAAAAGCAAACCGAAGGGGCCGTGCGCATGCTTGCGACGACCTATCCCTACGACAAACACGACGATCATCGTCTGTCCTTGCACGGGGATATCAATGAAATCAACGAGCAACTCAAAAAAGAAGTGAACGATCGCCTGGCTGGCGTGGGCGTGACCGTCGTCGAAGTCCGCATCAGCCATCTCGCTTACGCCCCGGAAATTGCGGCAGCCATGCTGCAAAGGCAGCAGGCTCAAGCCATCATCGCGGCCCGCAGTAAAATCGTTGAAGGAGCGGTGGGGATGGTTGATATGGCACTCAAGTCACTAATGAAAAATGGCATCGTCCAATTGGACGAAGAAAGAAAGGCCGCCATGGTGAGTAATCTTTTAGTGGTCCTTTGCAGTGAACGCCCCAGTCAGCCGGTTCTGAACACCGGTTCGATTTATTGAGATGATGAATGTCTGAACAGAAATCTTTTCTGCTGCGTTTACCGAAGCCTCTGCTCGATGCCTACCAAAAATGGGCCGAGGATGAACTGCGCAGCTTGAACGGACAGCTGGAGTATATTTTGCGCAACGCCCTCAAAGAAGAAGGTCGTTTGCCGAAAGCTGAAAGCGGAAAAATTTCCACTCGACCCGAAAAAAAAGTCAAATAAAGCCCAAAGTCCAAAAAAGATTAACAAAGAGTTTCTCCAAAGTCATGCCCTGCGAGCTCCGCCTGATTTCGCGATCCAGCGGTCGCAACGCGGACAGATTCAAGTGCACACGCCGGCGATGGCCTATCTGGATAAAAACTGTGTTCTGCTTCAGCCCGAGTCGTCGGTTCTCGAAGATATTCGTGAAGACTCGCGCTTTTTTGAAACCGAGTTGCGTAATGAGAGTCTTTAGAAACCGCTCTGCGAAACTTCTGCGGAGCTCTTTTGGTGATCCGTCATGACCCGTCTTTTGTTGAAAAACTGCAGATAGGGCGCGTCCTTAGCTTGAGGTGAAAAGCCCCGAATCCTATAGTCGCGGTTAAAATGTCCCATATGTTGAGCGAAGAGAGCGATGAGAAGCGTTTTAAACAAGGGCATGGCAATTGCTTTATCAAATTTTATCGGGCGGGTTGAGTCAGTTGATTGTTCGCTCATGAATTTATTCAATAACAAAGGAGATCGAAAATGGAAAAATTAAATAACGTCATTATGAATCAAAATGGCCGCGTCGGATATTTAGTCGCTTGGTTATTTGGAGTTCCAGCCTCTGTTCTCTTTGTGATCTTTTTGATTCGCGGACACTAGAATTAAAAAACTCCGATAGAAAATACAAAAGCCCTCTTCCAGTAAGAAGAGGGCTTTTGTATTTTGGGCTGTGCCTTTTAAAAAATAAAAAGTGACAAGATTCTCTGCCAACTTCAGACTGAATTTTTGCGAAGAGGGCGGGTGCGCGATGATCGCTGTTGCAAAAAAAGATTATGATAAAAAAATTCTGAGTTCTGCCGATTTTGAACGGGTCGTGAAAGAGAATTAGATTTTTTCACCCACGTAAATCGGGTGACTCGAACTTCCTTTTTTATAAGGATTTCCGCTGAAGTCGCCGTAAACTTCAATTTTTTTAAAGCCCACTTTTTTCAGTAAATGAAGCATCTCGGCCTTCGAATACAGACGGACGCGATGGTAATGGTGCGACAGCAACTGTGGCTGTGCTTTTTTCTGATCCAGCAGGACCATATGCGATTCATTGTATTTTGAAGATTTATCATAGCGAGAGGTGTGTATCGAAAGAAGGCCCTTGCTTTCTGACCAACGTGCCGGTTGATATCTTTTCAAGATCCAATCGCGATCAATCAGATTCAGAACGATTTTTCCGCCTAACTTTAGAGCTTGATGCATTTCTCGCAGAACATCTTCATTCTGTTGATCGGTATGAAAGTAACCGAAGCTGGTGAAAAGGTTCAACGCACAGTCAAACTGATCTCGGAAAGGACTGAGGTCCTGCATATCGCCCGAACGGTAGCGGACATTCTGATGCGAAAAACTTTTCTTGGCTATTTTAAGGCAGTCCTCACTGATATCGATTCCGGTCACCCCAAAGCCCTTTCGCGCAAAAAGAACCGAATGCCTTCCCACCCCGCAAGGGACATCCAGGATTTGACCCCTTTTTGGTAACTCCAAAATAGACAACAGAAAGTCGACTTGTGTTTTTGCAAGTTTAATAAATGCCGGGGAGCCAATGGAGGCCCGGGCAAAGGCCTCATTGTACATTGTTTTATGCCAGATATTTTGTGGCGAGCTCATCGATCCTCCTCAGCGAAAAAGAATTTCGGTGCGACAGTCCTCGGGCTTCACCTTCTCGGGATCATCTAAATAAAGATTGAAATGCTCTTGGGCCTTGGGTCTTTCTTTTTTGATGATTTTATAAGAAGCCCCGATTGTTTTGTAAGGGCCTTTGTGCTCCAACATCTCAAAAGGTCCCTTGATTTGAACCACATCCTCTCGGGGGCCAGAGGGTTTTTCCACCTCTAGGGCGATCCAGCCAAAACCGAAGGTGGCGCCTTTCTCTAGGATCGGACCCGCATTTTGGGTGGGCTTGAGGCCTGCGTCCTGTGCTCGTCGATAAATTTCTTTGTAAGGAACCGCCACGGGAATCCAAAAAATGTAGAATCCTTTGGTTTTGAAAAAATAAGAGTTCATTTCTTTTTTTGCGAACATGATCAAGAACCTTTCTTGGCGCTGGTTTTTTGGGTGACGGATGAAGCAGGAGCTTTTTTTTTCGGTTTCTTTTCCAAGGTGGCGCAAATTTCATGGGCTTTGGCCGCCCATTTTTTCATCTCGGGCGCTTTCAGGTGAAAAGTTTCGGGAACAAGGACCCAGTGGGCCATCTGCATAAAAAAGTCTTTGACGGGGAAAGTCGCAGAGGGAGAAAAACTTTTTATAGTTTATAGAATAATTTGACGCCACATTTAATGGTAAACGCAATTCGATCGACTGTTCCATTTGCGCCAGTAGCCGCCCACTTGGGATCGAGGCAGAACTGTGGCATAAGTAAGAAGCTTTCAGGTCGACCGTAAATAGGGCGGACACCCTAAGCTCGAAGCGAGAGCCAAGGCCTCCCCTGCAAGCTTTAGCGTCAACTCGCCCGCAGGTTTTGCGCGGCAAAGCGCGGCAGCCTGGCCGGCCCACATCTGCATAAAATCTTTCGATCCCCTGGCTTCCGATTGCAAACGCAGGGGATTTACGGCGGCGCTCGCAAGAGGAAAGGCCGGGGCAAGTTCTGAGAGGGGGCCTGCCATTTGGATAAAGCGATTGAGAAGACCGCGGGCCGGGCGTCCGCTGAAAACATTGGTTAACACAGTGTCCTCGTCGCGGGCCGCTTTGAGGGCCTCACGGTAAAGAGGCGAAATCCTGGCTTCGGGACAAAAAAGATAGGCCGTTCCGAGTTGGACGGCGTCTGCCCCTAGCGCCAAGGCGGCGACGATCCCCCGTGCATCGGCGATTCCACCCGCTGCGATCAGCGGAATTTTCACCGCATCGGCCACTTGCGGAATCAGGGCGAAGCTTCCAACCTGGGTTTCCATTTTCAAATTTAAAAATGTACCGCGATGGCCTCCGGCCTCAAAGCCCTGGGCGATGACGGCGTCACAGCCTCGCTGCTCAAGCCAAAGGGCTTCGGCGACGGAAGTGGCTGACGCTAAAATTTTTATTTTTGCGGCCTGCAGTCGGCGAAGAAGGCTCTGCTCCGGCAGGCCAAAATGAAAACTGACAACACGAGGTTTTAATTCTTCGAGCAGTTCGCAAAAAGACTCATCAAAAGGTTTTCTTATGACGGTCGACGGAGGCTTTTCTTGTTTGAGGCCGAGTTCATCATAGAAAACTTTTAAATGATCTCGCCAGATCCTTTCCTGTTCGAGGTTCTTCGGCGGAGAGGGGTGGCAAAAGAAATTCAAGTTGAAAGGTCGGGATGTTTTTTGCGTCAGCGCGTGAAAAATTTCACGCAGTTGCTCCACGCTGAAAAGGGTGCAGGCCAAAGATCCTAACCCGCCGGCTTCAGAAACGGCGAGGGCCAATTCCGGGGAATCCGCGCCGGCCATCGGGGCTTGAATGAGGGGAAGATCAATGCCAAGTAAATTTTGAATGCGTTCGCTGGGCCAGTTCTTCATATTTCTCTCTCTCGCTTCATCCGCCTATTTATTGCCTCTTGACCGTGGATAAAAATTCTTCTATCTTTATTGAACGCGCGATGGAGATGTCGTTCAATTTATTTCTCCTAAAGGAGGTCTTTATGTCGAATCTACGCATCCACCAAGATCTTCTTTCGTCCTCAAATTAATACAATTTAGGTTCATTGAAGATCTTTAAGTCATTTTTGTTTTTCAAATTAACTTAAGGAGTTTTCATGTTGAATTCCGATCCGGAATTTTTGTCTCTTTTTGGTTGGGAGGGCTTTGCTGAAAGTCCAAATCCCGATCCTGTTTCTCATTCATTATTTCCCGCTCGCGTGATTTGCGAAGAGCGAAATCTTTATCTTTTGCAGATCGGTCTCGAAAAAGTTCTGTGGGCCGCAATCAGCGGGAGAACGCAAAACCAGGCCCAAGGTCGGGTAGATTATCCCGCGGTGGGTGATTGGGTGCTAGCCGAGCGGCCGCCGCAATCGGAGCGGGCAGTGATCCAGCAGATTGTGCCGCGGAAAAGTATCATCTACCGCAAGCAGGTCGCCTCCACCGATCTGCAGATCCTTTCGACCAATGTGGACTATGTTTTTATTACGACGTCGGTGAACGAAGATTTGAGTCTGCGGCGCCTCGAAAGGTACCTCGCAATCGCCTGGGAGGCGGGTGCCAATCCTGTTATTTTGCTAACAAAAGCAGATCTCTGCGGCGAAAAGATAAAGGACATTGTCACGGCTGTTCAGCAGGATTTTCCGCACGTTCCGGTCCACGCGTTAACCAAAGAGGACTTTGCCAAGGCCGATTTTTTTGCGACTTATTTGGCGAAGGGAAAGACCTCCGTGTTTATTGGATCTTCAGGCGTTGGGAAATCGACCCTGGTGAATTTTCTGATCGGTCAAGAAGAGATCAAGACCCAAGAGGTGCGGGCGAGTGATGGCAAGGGTCGGCATACGACGACCTCACGGCATCTTTACGTCAGTCGCTACCAAGGGCTCGTGATCGATACACCGGGAATGCGGGAACTTCAGCTGTCCGATCATCTGGAGGGTGTCACCACCCAATTTGCGGATATCGAAGATCTCATGCAGCGCTGTCGCTTCACCGATTGCGGTCATGAGAGTGAACCAGGCTGCGCGATCAAAGCCGGTATCGCAAGTCAAAACCTTTCGGAAGCGCGCTGGCTGAGTTACGTCAAGCTTGCCGCCGAGGTTCGCCATGAAAGGCGCAAGCGCGATAAGGGCTTTGCCGCCGAAGAGCGTAAGACTTGGAAAAAGCTCAGTGTGCTCGCGCGCGAAAAAGGCCGCAGCAAAAAAGGGGAGCTTCCCTAACGGCATCTTTCAGTGCGCGAGGCATTTTTGACTCGCGCAAATTTAAAACCCGGATGCGGGCGAAAAGGATTTTTCAAAAACCCAGGATTTGTAAGTCTTGCCTTCCTACTGCTGTTCGCCCACGATCTCGTAACCGCGCCTTTTATACCAATCACCAAATGGGTTGCGGGTTGGACCGTGTCGAGCTGAAGGCCTTCAAAAATTTTTCTTCCTGAGCAAGGCGCTCGCAGAGATCCATCAAAGTGGTCCCCAGGCCTGTTTTTTTAAGCGGGGAGTGACCGCGAGCTGACCAATCTAGGGCGTGATTTTTCATTCGGATGAAGTCCTTATCGCTTTCACTTTCCACCGACGTCATGTTGTAGGAAAAGTGAAAGCTCAAGGAGTTCAAGCAAAAAATCAAAGCTGGTCGATCGCGGGGTAGCCCACGCGGATCACCGGGATCTGCACGCGGATATCCATTTCTGGATCCTGCGGCTGGGGCCGCCGAGAGGTCTCGCAGAGGTTTGCCCAGGCAAAACTGAAGGGAGCCTTTATTTGGTAAGACAAGGTCGGTTTAGCTGCCGTCAGCGAAGGGCTGTTGCTCACCGTAATCGCGCGGCATCCCGCATGGAAATAATTATCATAATGGGTGGATTGCGCATCAAAAGTGAGGACCACTCCCGGGATATCCGCCCCTATCACCGAGGGCCAATTTTTCATCTGGCCGTCTTTGGAGAGGTAGAAGTCGAGATTGGTCATCAAGGCTTCATTCACCTTCGTGATGTCGTAGACGATCGAAGAAAGAACAGGATTAAAAACATTAGAGCTCCCCAACCGGCTCTTTTTTGCATCAAATGTTTTGGTATAATAATTTTTGTAGGCTTCTGAATAAGCATCGTCGTTGCCGATACTGTATTTGATTGCTTGATGAAGATCTGGGCTGATCTTGATCGTTACGGGTAAAACTAATGAATAAAAACTGACTTGAGTTCCTGAAAGGAGGGTCCACCTATGTCCTAGACCGTCTTTTAATTCACCGATAGGCGATTGTGCGCTACAGGGTAACCAGCCATAGTAGGCTGCAGCATAAGAAAGGTTCGTATAACAATAGACCTCAGGAATCGCGAGATTAAAAGACACCACGCCCTCCCAGATCCCTTTTCCTAAGGTCATCACATCGGTTTGACCCGCGTCTGCGCGAAATCCGGTGGCCGTGACATTGACAATTTGTCCCGCCGAAACCTTGAAAGGCAAAGTCAGCGCGAGAGCCAAAAAAATAAGCGTTATAAAATTTTTCATTTTTAGAATTCCTTTTTAGTGAGAGTTTTGTTTGGTTGCCATGATCAGTTCACTTTCGTGTTTCGTCACGAAGCCCTGCGAAGTTTGGATCAACACCCGACCGTTCGCAAAATGTCTGAGCACGATTCCGTAAATGTGTGGTTGATAGCGGTCCATCACCAACTGGCCATACAGAGGCGAAAAAACGAGTTCGACACTTTCTTGAGCTGAAGGGGCCATGCGGACTTTGTTGCTCGTCAACGCGGAACTTTGATCGACGTCTACATAATCCGTGATCAAACTCACCGAGCTTCCGAGCCATCTGCTTTTATCTTGAAAATAAGATCCCGTCAGATCGTACTGGGCAAATTTCTTTCCCATCCAGTCTTCTGCTGTCACGGACCAGGCAGACCCTGTATTCATATCAAACACCGAAAGGAAGGTATTATAGACCCAAAGGGGGGCGGGAACTTTTCTCTCTTCGGCGCATCGGGAAGCGGGCAATAATCGGACGGACACAAGGGGACTTAGTTTGAACGACGAAATGTCTTTTGCTGAAGCCGTAGAGACAGGTGAAAGCGCCTGTTGAGTTTGGATACGGTAGTAGGAGTCAGGATTATTCCATTGCGAAAAAGCCTGTACGATCTGGCCCAGAACAAAAATCGGCCCAAAACCAGAATAACACATCACTGATTTTTGTTCTGCGCCGACCTTTTCAAAGGCAAATGTTTCGCAAAAATCTTTGATCTCGGTTCCATTTTGATCTTGTACGAGCAGCAGGCATTCATTTTTTTTCGGATCATTAAAAATAGTACGAACGCGAACCGGTTCACCCTTCTGGTAAGAGCCAAAATAAAGAGCTTCCGCTCCCACCTGAGGCAGGGGACCGCTCTGCGCCCAGGTCAAAGACGGAAGGGCCAGCGATAGCAAAACTTTAAGACAGTTTGAAATCATTTTTATTCTCCTTTGTAGAGCCGACTTCATCCGCGAAGAGCCTGACGGGGTCAATTTTAAAGGTTTTTTTAAATGGGAAAGCGTTTGCCAGCAGCAAACGCGATAGATCAGCGTTTGCTATGAAAGAATTGCTACCAATGCAAAAAGCTTGACCCCGGTGAAAAAAAAACACAGAAAGGCCTGATGAAGTCAAATCCGACCGAGAAGCTTGATTACCGAAGGATGCTCCAGCGTGAGCTGGAACAGAGAAGGAGTAAAAATCCGTCTTACTCCCTGCGCGCCTTTGCCGCGAGTCTTGACCTTTCTGCACCTTTTCTGTCGCAGATTGTTTCGGGTCAAAAAAGACTTTCTCAAGACCGAGCTTTTTTAGTGCTGCAAAAAATCAAATGGTCCTATCGGCAGAAGCAGCTTTTCTTGAGCCTTGTCAAATTAGAAGGTTCCAAAGACGCCAATATTCAAAAGCTCTCTCTGCGGCACGCGAAAGCCCTTTCAGAGATTGATTTTATTGATCTCAAAGAAGATCAATTTAAACTTGTAGCCGAATGGTATTATTTTGCGATTGCCGAACTCACCGCGGTGAAGGGATTTCGCGAAGAGGCGCAGTGGATCGCAAGAAGGCTGAACATTTCTCCCACGCTCGTGGAGGAAGCCCTTCAAAAACTTTTAAGATTAGGCATTGTCACGCGGGACCGGGGTCGGTTGAGGAAATCAGAATCCTACGGGATTAATGATGTGCCCTCCTTAGCCATTCAAACATTTCACCGTCATCATTTGCGCCGGGCGAGTCTCGCTCTCGATTCGCAAAAATTCAATGATCGTGAATTTACCGGACAAACTCTTTCTTTTGAGCGTCAGAAATTTTCTGAAGTGAAAGAGTATATTCGCGAATTCCATCAAAAAATGAATCAATACAGTACGGATCTTCAGGATCCCGATAGCGTTTTTCACTTAGCCATCCAATTTTATCGCTTGGATGAAGCTAAAAAGGAGAAAACATGAAACAAGCCATTCTGTTCGCACTCATCAGTCTAGCGATCGTCAACTGCTACGCAAAACCTCCGGTTGTGAACGGCGGTTTTGTGGGAACCGGCGGGGACGTGATCGAATGTATTCCGAGCACAGATAATTTCTTGAACGGTCTTTACTCTTTAGATTACGTGGCGACCCTGGAGGACATCCAGAAGGATCCAAAGGTGATTGCAGATCCCAGTCTACAAAAATCTTTGGAGCGCATCGAGCAGCTGTTGAGCCAAAAGGTGCCAAGCCTGGCGGCCTCTTTTCGTACATTTCGGGAAGACTTTCTCAATACCCGGCCGCAAAGAAATCATGTTTGGGAGCCGGCGCCTTTCGGTTTGATCAATATTCAGGATGAAAAGCTCACTTCCCAGGTTCCGCCAAATTGTCAAAAGCAAGGCGGGCCTGCGATCAGCCAAGCGGTGATCAAAGAATCCCAGGGTTTTTCTGGCACTCTCGGGACGACGGTGATTTATAAGTACGATAGCTCGATCTTCAATCGCCTGATGCAAGAATCGCCGGTTCAGCTGTCCTTTCTGTTGGTCCATGAATGGCTTTGGGAGATGTCTTCTAACGTGGATCGCAATCGCAGACTGAATCGATTTTTTCACTCTCCTGAATTTGCGGCGATGAGTGCAGAAGACGTTGCGAAATATTTAAATGCCCTGGGCTTTTATCCACCGGGAGCTCCTTCTTCCATTTTTGATAAAGGGATTTGCGCAGGCAATCCATTGACGCCGCAAGATTTGAGTGCGCGCTATTTGACTCAGGTCTATGTCGTCGCCCATAAGGGCCAGTTTGATTCGCGCTCTCGCATCGAAGAATGTGTTTCACCTCTCTCGGATTGCGATAAGAGCTGGCATTCCCTCAGTTTCAGCCCCCTTCTCAATTCCGAGAGTCGCTTGCTTGTAGAGTACGCCAGAAAGACTCCTCAAAACCCCTTCGGTCTGCAGATTTTCGTGAAAGAGGATTATGGAACGCGTTTGCTATTGACCTGCGATCTTTTAGCAGAGACCGAGCAAAATCTCAGATGCGTGATCGAAGATTCAACCGCCCTGTTTCCAGTAGCCGGTGCCGTTCACGATAAGTTCCTGCGGGGTTTCGCCAATCTAGATTGTGTTCGCATTGAATACTTTGCTTCTTATGAATCGGATGTGATCGGCGTCGAAAGCGGAACCGAGAAGGATCTACTGCAAAATGTTCTCTATTTCAAGTAATCAAGTTCAAGTCGTCAGGCTAAAACCCGATTTCAATTCAAATTTCCTGAGTAGGTGGAAGCGGCGGAAAACCTTGTTCGCGGTTGGAAAAAACCTCATTCGAAAAACTTCTTTTTGAGCGCGCGGAAGGCGTTTCCTGATGAAGCTTTCCATGCAGACGAGGTAAGCGGAAAGAAAATTGAGAACCCTTCTGGGCCCTACTTTCGACCCAAATCGTGCCTTGGTGAGCTTCAATAATGGCCTTTGCTATCGCCAAACCCAATCCATTTCCTTGATGGGAGGTCTCTTTGACTTGCCAGAAGCGGTCAAAAATATGGGGCAATTGATTTTCATTAATCCCCGCGCCCGTATCTGCGACAGAAATCAAAATATCATTTTCTTGAAGTCCCGCGGAAACTTTGACAGAACCTAACGAGGGGGTGAATTTCAAGGCATTCCCAATCAGATTGGAAAGGACCTGTTCGATGCGTCCTAAATCACAAAAGGCCGCCAGATCCACCGAACTGACTTCGAGACTCAACGAGATTTTTTTCTTGATGGCGAGGGGTTTGAAGCGCTCGACCAAATCCTGAGCGAGAAGCCCCAGATGCGCTTCTGATTTTTCTAAAATCAGCTGACCGGCTTCAATTTTGGCATGATCCAAAAGCTCTTTAATCAGACGCTCCATGGAAACGACCGAGCGATATCCAATTTCTAAATTTTCTTTGAGGTCCGCAGCCGAAATTCCCTGGTTCATTTCTTCAAGCATCATTTCGATGCTCATTTTCAAAGTGCCGAGCGGGTTTTTAAGATCATGGGCCACCACTTCAACGGCTTCTTTGCGGGCCTGGGACATGCGCTGTTCTTGTTTAAGAAGCTGCTCCTGAGTTTCATCGAAGGCGCGTTTCTGCCGGATCGCTTTGGCAATTAATTTGCCACTAAAAACAAACAGCGAAATAGCCACGCAAGAAAGGAACAGCAAACCGGCGATCACCCAGTTCATCACCTGTGCAAAATGCGCTTTTGCCGCATTTAGTTTTTCCATTTTTTCGCTGACCAGTTTTTTTAAAAGAACTTGTTGCTCGGTTGAAAAAGCGTGGGTGGTCTGTCTGAAATAGTCGTTGTCGTCTTTCGCAGAGGATCCCTCTTGCCGCAGTTGCAAGCCCGGAGCGGCTAGATTTCGCAAGCGCAAGGAAAGAGTTTGAATATGCGTGAGCAAAGCCTGAATGGAGCCGTCATTTTCCGCACCCATCAGTTGCGCCAAAATCTCATCAAAAAGTTTGTACTGCCGCGTGAAATCCGCAAGTAAACGCGGATCTGCTGAAAGCACGTAGACCGGCATGATCGATGAAAGTGTCGAATCAATAGAGCGAAGCTGCTCAGCCTTCACCAATTGCTCACCACTGGTAGAAATTAATTTTCTTTCTTGATCAAAGAGCTGATGGATCGAAAAAAAAGAAGCCAAAATAAGCGGAGCCAAGGCGAGCGCAATAATTGTTATGCCGTAATAAATTCGTTTCTCAAAGGGGCGCATTTCCAAATCTCCTCAAGCCATCAGCCTAAACTATATTTTGCTGATGGTCAGCTCGGGAGCGAAGAAACTGTGATTTAAAGTTTTGCGCTGCTCCGTCACAAGTCTTTGGTGTTCAGACGAGCGTATTATACAACGCGCAAATGCAGAGAAGTCAGGCTCCTGTTAAGGTCGAGTTTTCTTTGCAGGAGCCGAAGTTGAGACGAGCTCAATTCCCTGATCGGTTATTTTTATTAGACGTCTTTTGTAAAGTCCGCCGAGGGCCATTTTATATTTCTTCTTACTGACGCGAAAGAATTCATAAATGGTTTCGGGGGGGGACTTATCATTCACGGGCAAAAAGCCATCAAAGTGGGTGAGGGCTTTCAGGATATGTTCTCCCAGTTCAGCAGCCCCTAGATGGCCAAAGGCCTGCAGCAGCAGATCAATGCCGCCATCGGGTCGGATTTTTTTGATGTATCCAGGCAGCGAGTCTCCTGCTTCGAGGCGTTCAAAAACTTCATTGTGATAAAGCAAACCTTCATCAAGCTGGTTGATTTCTGCGACGTAACCTAAATCAGTTTCCCGCAAAATAAGCAGATCGACTTTTTGACCGGGCTCGTATTTTTCAGACATGGTGAAATTACTTCGAGCTCGTGAGCAGTCGGTAGCCCTTCATGTAGGCATTGAGCTCATCCACAAAAACGGTGGAGGCCTTCGCTCCGAGTTGTCCTTCCATCACGCAGGTGCCAGAAGTGCAGTTGACTTTCGCCGCGCATTTTTGGAAATCGCAGGTCAGGCTAGGGCCATCGGCAGTGGTGTAGGTGGATGCCAGAGATTTCTTTTCATCCACATGATTCAGGATCCCTTGCACGCACTCTGACTTTCTTTGCGCGTTAACGTACGAAGGGCAGAAGTGATCCGCCAGCAAATTCGCAAATTGCGAAGGCGTGGGCGTATCCAGAAGGGCCACGTTCCCCACCAGGTAAGTGGTCGAGAGGGCCATGCGCCGGAAGCAATCAGGCGTAGCGAGAGCGCCGCAGAAAAATTTTAAAAAAGGCACGGTGCCGGTGTAGTTTCCGTGCTTTCCTTGATAATTGATACGGACGGGTTTCAGGCGCGTGCAACCCCCATCAGCCACGCAAGAAATGGGCGTGTAGAAAGAAAGATCGTTTTGCTTCAAGATCGACTCGCCTTGCGGAAAGCGCCCTGTATCATGGTAATACCACTCTCTATCATTGTAGAGATTTTCGATATCGGAAAAGGTGAAGGTACCGGCCACGGGAACTTTCAAAACTTGCGCGAGCAGAGGCGCGAGCGTCCAGCCGGTGTTGCAGCCCACCACGCGTACAAAGGAGTCCGCGCTCATTCTTTTTGCGAGGGGAGCGAGGGCCTTTGCATCATCTGTGAAAAAGCGATTCTCGTAGTTTTCTAAAACAAAACCCAAGAGGGCGCCGTTATGGCCAATAAAATCAATCGAAGCCACTTTGGCGTTGAGAAGAATTTGTTTCACCAGGAGGGGGCCGGTGTAAGTCTGATTGAAGACTTGAATATTTTGGTAGCCCCATTTTTTGAGCAGTGAAAGGCTTTCTGAATTTTCAATGGCGCCGATATAGCGCACGTTTCCGTGGTTCTTGCGACTATTAAAAAGCAGGGCCTGGGTATGCCCGGCGCGCAGCCATTGGTCGCCGACTTCCATGCCTTTACCGGTGATCACGAGGTGCACTCCAAGGGCCGGATTGGCATTCGCTGAAGGCAGATCCGCTTGAAAGTAAGCGGCCCAAACGGAACTTGAAAAACACAAACCCAGCAAGCTCAATGAGCGCAGAAGGCGTAACATAAGACTCCCTATTGAATAGGAAGAATATAAACGAGCTGGGCTGAATTTCCTATTCGGGAATACGGTCTTGAAAATGAGTAAGGAGTGTCCTGGAGTTCGACAGTGGAAGTCTTTTGGCTCGGTGTTATAAACCCCTTGCCGTGCGCAGATTCCCTGTTATCCCCCCTCGAAACGCGACCTAAGGCCCTTGAGCCGTGGCGCTTTCCTGCCGAATTGTTTCTTCATGAAGAAACAATTATTATTGCTATTGAGTGGATGGGTTCTCGCAGCTTGTGCTCCTGGCTTGCAGGCCAAAGATGAGGCCTCGCTCGCGTCGAATATCTCGAGCGGAATTCCCTGTGATCAAGCGCGATCAAAGGTCTTTGATGTATACTACCAGGCCCATTCGAGTGGTGCGGATCTGGGGCTAAAAAGTTTCCGGCAGTCCATGAATCAGGAGATGCAGAAGGATCTGTTGAGCCAAGCGACTCCTTCGCTGCGGGCCCGTTACCAAAAATCGCTGGAAGATATCCATCAGATTCTGACCGAAGAGATTCAGCAAACACGCGAGGCCGTGCAAGAAAAAGCCCTTGTGTCCAACGGCGTGTTAGCTGAGCACGAGGACGACGACATTCTTCACCTGATCCGCTTGGAAATGCGCAGCCAAATTGAACCGCAGTATGCCCTGCTCAATGCTCGACTGGACCAGTCTTTAGCTGGCGCCCAGGCCGCCGCTCTTGAGGCGGGCCTGAGTTGCAGCACCAACACGCCCCCCCTCGTCACTCCTCCAGAAACAGGAGCGGGTGGTGGCCCCTCTGCCGTTTTAAATAAACAAAGTCCTTTGTACGGGGCCCTCTATACGATGGCGACGGCTTATCAAAGTTGTCAGGTCCTGGATTTGCCAGCCGTCACCGCGGCGGTCGAAGAGGTTGAAGGAGTCGTCAAAGGCAAAGCCATCGATTCCGTCGGCTTTGGTCGTGAATACACCGACGTGAAGTTGTTGAAGAAGACTCACTATTACCATCGTGGTCAAACCTATGGGCCCAATTGCGCCAATCAAGATGCAAAACCCTTGGTTTATGATTACGGCGGCGAGCCCGTGGTGAACGCAACGACGATCAATGTCTTTAAAAATTCCGGCGGCGGTGGAGCGCTGGGGATTGATTGTTCAGCCTTTGTTTCGACCGCGGCGGCGGTGGCCGGCAACTTGTATAGTCCATCGACGACAAATAAGCCCTTTTACTCGCGCTTCAATTCACGGGATTTCATCAACGCGAGCGTTTCCGGATGGGGCTGCTACCAAAATGTGAAGGTCAGCAAGGGACAATGGATCCAGCCTGGCGATATTGCGGGAGTGGTGGGTCATGTGGTGATGATCGACAAAGTGGGTGAAGATCCTTTCGGTCTCAGCAAAGTTAAAAATGCCGCTGGTTGTGCAGACCTGAATATTAAAAACTTCGATTTCTCGGTTATCCAAAGCAGCTCGGTGAAAAACAGTTTAGGCATCAACCGCTTCATTGCGAAAGACTATTTACCCGAGAGCAGCAAAATGATGAGCCTTTTTTTGGGATACGCAAAACAAGCTTGCTTGAGTCAATTTGACGGAACGGCCCGAAATCCGGTGACCTCTAACTACGGAATCATTCGTCATCAAAACACTGCAAAATGTCTTGCACCAAAAGTGGTCCTGACGAACGAGGCCTGCGTTAGCAGTTGCTCGCGTCTCAATTAGAAAGCGGGTAGAACGCGGGCCGGTTTTTCAGGAATCCCTCCTTCGCGAGCCGGGTATCTGAGGTCATTTCAGTCTGACAAACGCTCACTTCGCGGGCGGAGCGCGCGAACCATCAGCATATAGCCCGAGGCGCGCAGAAATTCTTGTTGTTTCTGCTTTGAAATAAAGGGACGTGCAAATAAAAACCACCAGGGCATTTTGAGCGCCCGGTGAAGCTTGATGGACTCTTCTGTAATGTATTCGATCTTTTCCGGAATCCAAGATCTCGTTTTGAAAAAATCGAGCCAATGATCCGGGTAAAATTGGAAGGGGGCGTTCTTCATTTGTTGCAAACGCTCTTGAGAGCGCAAATATTTATAAATTGCGGGCGAGATGTAATCAGCGATCCAGTAGTGGAAATTCTTTTGCGCATACAGATCCTCGGCTAAAGTTGAAACCTGATCAGGAGTGAGATAGGGCAGCACCCCTTCCGTGAGGACAACGGCTTTTCTTGTTGCTTGATTCCATTTTTGAAAAAAAGCCTGTCTTTTTTCTCGATCGGCGAGATCCAACGAAACGCGCTCGAGGTGCACCTGAGGTTTTTCTTGGGCGAGGCGTTGGGTTTTAAAATCGATGATTGACGGGTAGTCCACTTCGATCCAGCGCAGGCCCGCGGGTAAAGCGAGGCGATAGGGCCGCGTGTCCAGGCCCGCGCCCAGATTGATCACGGTATCCACCCCTTGCTGTCCTAAATTTTGCAGAAAGCGATCAATGATAACGGTGCGAATAATCACATTCTGCCGTGTATGAGCCGAAGTGGACTTCATGCTTTCGGCAATTTTTTGTGCCCGTACGCCCGTGAGGATTTGTGCTAAGGGATCGCGAAATAGAGCGTCTTCGCGTTGGCTTTCGAGCGCTCGGTAGTGAGCGACCCAAAGGGCCGTGTCAGAGACATTTTGAATGGAAGCCGAAAAGGAATCTGCCATAGATATCTGATAACGTTGAACCAAGGGATTGAAAAGTCCAAAGGCATTTGACGCGTGGCTAAGATGGAATTTAATTTTTAAATTTTGCGAGCCCGCGATAGACTTGCTTTTTAGCAGGAACGAGGCAGCGGCATGAAAGCATTTTGGTGGTTTAAAGAAAACTCCATCGCCGGGATGGCGAGGCCCGGTTTCAACGGAGCCCATTGGTTCGACCTGTCATTTGAAGAGGCTCTTGTTTTTGGCTGGTTCGGAGTGCGTTCCTCCAGTAGCGACAAAGTGAACTCCCTACGTGCGCACATTCGCGAGCACGGAGTTAAAATAAATCCCTTTTACGAGGGTAAGAACGAAAATTCTTTGAAACTTATTTGCGAAGATTTTGAAAAAGACGAAAAAATTCTGCAGGTCCTTGAAGGAATTCAGAAAAAAACAAAAAGCCTTGAGCATTTTGAAATTGTCGACAATCAAATCAATTTCAAACTAAGCGAAGAGCGCCTGCGCTGGGAAATAAATTTTTTGCAAAGCCAAGGGATCGAAACCTTGGTCACACTCACAGAAAAGCACCATCAAAGGGAAATCCTGGAAGATCACTTCGAGCTTCATCATCTCGCCATCGAAGATTTAAATGCGCCCCAAAGGGAACAGGTTTTTTTATTTAGCTGACGTCGTCAAGAAGGCTCAAGAGCAGAGAAAAAAGATCGCGGTTCATTGCATGGCGGGAATTGGTCGAACCTCGACGATGCTGCTGGCGGCCCACTTGGCCCTCGGTGAAGATCTTGAGATGTTAAAAGTTTCAATTGAAACCCGTAATCCTTTTTTCAAGCTGACCGGCCCCCAGGCGAAATTCATTCAGTCGTTCGCGACGAGTCTTCGCTGAAGCGAAATCGATTTTGCATCAAAGGGGTCGACATCTCGATGAACATTTTGACTGCGGGTTGAACATATCTTTGTGACGGATAAACAAAATGAATGGGGCTGATATTGGAACGCCAATCACTTAAAATGCGTACGAGTTTTCCGGTTTTGACATCGGCCTGGCATAAAAAAGAAGGCAAAAGGGCCGCGCCCTCGGCCTGAAGCGCAAAACTATGGGCCAGATTGATGTCGTTCACGACAATTCGTCCCGGAAGAGCGATCGTGGCTGAACGTTTACCGCTTTGAAGTTTCCACTCGACTGTCGAGAGTGAACTAAAAAGAACGCAATCGTGAGTTTCTAGCTCTTTGGGTGCGGCTGGTGTTCCCCGCGTCTTCAAATATTTCGGCGAAGCATAAACCCCGAAAGCCACTTCACCTACTTTTTTTGCGATCAGCGAAGAATCTTTGAGTTCACCAGCCCGGATGGCTAAGTCAATTTCTTCTTCTAAGAAATCCACGTAGCGCTCGCTCAAGAGAATTTCGATTTGGACCTTTGGATATTTTTTGAGAAATGCAGAAACCAGTTCGGTCAGGACACTGTTACCCAGATCAACCGGCGCTGTCAGTCGCAGGCGTCCGTGGGGTTCTGATTTTTCAGCGAGAATCTCGGTTTCTGCCGCTAAAATTTCATCGAGCCCTTTGATCGCCCGACGAAAGAAAACTTCTCCTTCTTGAGTCAGTTGAAGCTTGCGGGTGGATCTTTTGAGCAGTGTCGTTCCGAGACGTTTTTCCAGGCTCGAGACCTTGGTGCTCACGGTGGATTTCGGCATGTCGAGGGCGCTTGCGGCGCCGCTGAAGCTGCCCTTTTGCACAACCTTAATAAAGATAGCGACCTCGTTGAAATCCATTTGTCTATTGTTCAATCTATTGAACAGTATGTCCAGATAATACCGTCTAATAAACCATCATCCTTTCCTATAGGCTATTAAACATCAACAACGGAGGAAATATGTCTCTTTATATAATCGATCCCACGCACTCGACTGTCAGTTTCAGCGTAAAACATATGATGATCGCTAAAGTTCATGGCGCCTTTGAAAAGATCTCGGGCCAGCTCAACTTTGATCCGGCAAACCCTGTGAAGGCTTCGGCCGAGGCGACGATCGAAGCGGCGAGCATCAACACCCGCGAGTCCCAACGAGATGCCCACTTAAAAAGCGCGGACTTCTTTGACGTGGAAAAGTTTCCGACCTTGAGTTTCAAATCCACCGGTGTCGTAGCCGCTGGCGAGGGGGAGCTCCAGGTCAAAGGTGATTTAACGATCAAAGGGATCACGAAGGCCATCGAGTTTCAAGTCGAGGGACCCAGCATAGAGTTGAAGGATCCCTACGGCAATGTGAAAATCGGTCTTTCGGCAGCGGCGAAAATCAAGCGTAAAGATTTCGGTTTGACTTGGAACGCCGCTCTCGAAACGGGGGGTGTGCTCGTCGGTGACGATGTGGTGATCACTTTAGATTTACAATTTACAAAACAAATTTAAATTGAAGCACAGAAAGGTTATTTATGCTGAATCAACTGATGGATGGTCCAAAATCAGGGCGCATGCCTTTACTTTTTATCGGCCATGGATCGCCCATGAATGCGCTTGCGACCAATCCCTACACTCAAGCTCTGAGCGCTCTGGGGGCAAATCTTCCGCGACCGCGCGCCATTTTAGTGATTTCGGCTCATTGGATGTCAGAAGGGTCCTGGGTGACCGCCATGGCGAATCCCAAGACCATCCATGATTTTTACGGTTTTCCTCAAGCGCTCTTTGACGTTCAGTATCCTGCTCCAGGAAGTCCTGAAATAGCCAAACTTGTCGGCGAAGCCGATCCCAAAATTCACGGCGATCAAGAAATGTGGGGCCTCGATCACGGCACCTGGTCGGTGCTTCGGCATATGTATCCCCAAGCGGATATTCCCGTTTTGCAGTTGAGCCTGGATATGAGACAGCCGCCGGAGTACCATATTCAATTGGGAAAACAGCTTTCAAAACTTCGCGATCAAGGCGTGTTAATTTTGGGCAGTGGCAATCTCGTTCATAATTTGCGGACCATTCGTTGGGAGCCCCAGGCTCCCGTCTATGAATGGGCCACCGAATTTGATGAATGGTTGAAAAATAAGCTTGCCGCAAGAGATTTCACGGCGGTCCTCAATGACTTTCACAAATCTCAAGCCGGCAAACTGAGTGTCCCGACCTTAGAGCACTATTATCCGCTTCATTATATTCTGGGCGCGGCCGACAAAAAAGATGAACTGCGCTTCGAGTACGAAGAGATGCAGAACGGCTCGATTTCGATGCGCTCTTTTAGTCTGGGGCTCTAGGTTCAAAACCTCTCGGCCTTGCTCTTCCTGAATGAATGGTCACATGAAAAGTTTGATGTTAAGACGCTTTTACCGGCGCAATGGGACGCTCAGAGAGAGAGTGTGTGTGCCTGCAAAAGAGGTATTGAAGTTTCTCCGAATCTCCAGTGAATCGACAAGGATCGGATCAGACACCCTTTCTACCCTCGTAAATGGCCTTTCGTGCCCGCATTTGATTTGCTTGAAGGGCGCTGAACAGTTTCAAGAAAGGAATCCCATGGAGCGGACTTTTGCTAGCGAGGATAAACGTAAGGATCAGCTTTTCAAGGCGTGGAATGAATATTTGCGCAATGTTCACGTTCGAGCGAGCCAGATCGATTTTGAGGAGGTTTACGAGGGAAGCGCCTTCGTTTCGGGTGTCACAAAAAACACCCTGAGCCTGCGCTTAGAAAATGGGCAAAAATTAAGGCACCTTGGAATTAACCCAGAAATCAGTGCTCACAGCGCCCGCCTAGATGGAGTTTTTATGACATTAGGCCTTGCGCAAGGGAAGTGGTGGCCGCTGAATGTGGTTTCAATTTTTAGCTTGGTCAACTACGAGCGGGGCGAGGTCCACGTGACGTTGAATCCAGTAACAATCTCTGCCGTTGCGCAAGCAGCTAAATTTAGAGCCGTTAAGAATACTTTTAATAATTGAATTTTCATAAAACCATCCATTCTACACATGTCATTGTTGACATATGAGTTTAGGTTTTTACCCATACGATGCGGCGGGGACTCATTTTTTCGCTAGAGAAACAGATGACTCTACTCTAGTTTCATCTCTTCTAAGATTTCGATAACACTTTGTCGCATTCGAGGTCCACCTGGAGGTCCCTGCGGTTTCAAATCCGACGCGTTCGCTGCGAAGATGTAAGTGTGGGGCTTCGTCTTCAAGGCTCCGACAAATGACCCCAGCATTCGATTTGGCCGCTCCAGACAATCATGACCCTCCAAACATCCAGTTCCGGTCTTGCCGTAAAGCTCAGAGCCGTTGCTGAGATTTTTGATGAAAATGATCTTCTTAGTCAGATCCATTGAGCGTTTCGACACCGGTAGCTCGCTTTTCCATAATCTGGAGAGAAAGGAGATCTGCTCAATAGCCGAAATTTTCAAACTGGAAGTCACCCAAGCATCCTTGAGTCCCCCTGAAAAATCTTTGTTGCCGTACTCAAAGGCATCCAGATACCCTTGGATCTTCTTTTCTCCCACTTGCGGCATTATCCATTCTGTCACCCACTTGATCGACTCTTTCATCCAAGTGAAAGGAGTCTGGTCTTGATTTAGCTCTGATCGGTCTCGCTTGATGCCATCCCACTTAACGACTTGATTCTCATCTTTAAGGATTCCCTTATCAAAAGCCATCACTGCCGCAGGAATTTTGAAGGTCGAGCAGGGTGAGAAACGTTCCTTGCAGCGTTTTTCATTGTATTGGGAGACGATCTTTCCGCTTTCCAATTCCGAAATCAAGAAGCAGGCGTCTCTATCCGCGAAGACTTTTTTGAAATCCACCCCAGCTGCGGCAGGCCGCGGGCCTATTGAAAGAAGAAACATCAAAGCAATGAAGCCGTACATATTCATGTGGAGGCAACCTGGATTCCATCATAACTTAAAAAATCTGTGAGATGAGAAAACGAATCGAATGATTCATCAGATGAGGTTACGCTTTCAAAACCATAGCGCATATGTACGAAAGGAATTTTACACTTTTGGGCGGCGATAAGGTCGCTTTCCATATCGCCCACCATAATCGGTTTGGTTAGCGAGTTGCGTTCAATAATATCCGCCAGATTTTCCGCTTTCGATTTCTTTGTATTGCCCCAACACTCAAAGTCTTCAAACAGGTTTCCAAATTTACTGAACTTCAGAAAGGTTTCAATGTAGCCGGATTGGCAATTGCTGACGATGAACAAGCGATAATTTTTTGATAGGGTACGAAGGCCATCGGCGACGTCCGGATAAATCTCTCCGCCCAGGCGCTCGACCATGACGTTATCCTCAGTCATAGTTTCTTTTATAAGAAGTTGAATTTGGTCTTCTGGGAGGCCCTCAAATGTCTCGCGAATACAGATCTCATGAGGTTTGCCGGTGACTTTTCTTACGTCTTCCGACTCGATCCGTCGAAAGGGAATGTTGTTTCTTTCGATAACATTGTTCCATGCAACAGCGCAGGCAGAGCAGGTATCCCACAGAGTACCGTCGAGGTCGAAAATGATAGAGTCAAATTGTTTCGTAGTCATTTCAAAAGAGTCCTTCCTGGAGGGCGAATTTCGCAAGATCTTTGATCAGCGCCATGCTATTGCTAATCCGTCGATGGTCATCCACGACATCGGGGTTCAGGTCAGCTTGAAAATGGGCGTACCCAAGTAGATGAGTTCCGAACTGCTTACGCAGGCTGGAACTCATCTGCGCCCTGAATAGCCTTTATAGTTCAACACATTGGCTAGGGTGAAAATCGACTTGAAAACTTTCAACCTTTTTCGCATTTAAGCCTAAATTGCTTAAATCTAATTGGTAGTGCACAATCCGAAATTCAAGAGTGCGGTACTCCATTGTGTCATCAAAATACGGAACTGTTGTCGTAACCAATTTCGATTCAATCCCGTAGCCCCAGCCTGTTTCGGAGTTTACATTTGTCCCATTTGTTAAATCAAGCAAAGATGTGTTGGACTTAGCGACTTCACGCAGCCAAATGTTGTTAGATAATACCTCAGGCTTTGGAGTCTCGGTTTTTACAAGATAAGTTGGAGTATAGGTCACTTTGTACTCTGGGTATTGGATAGTCCCGAGAGGGCTTATTCGCTCAATACGCAATTCTTTGACATGAAGATCGTCTTTTTTAGTTGTCCATTCTGTTCGGCAGTGAAGGCCTTTGAATGTTCCCAACAACGGGTTTTCCAATCCAGCATGGGCGCTATTGGCAGTAATTAAAAAAATTAAACTTAGTATTGAGGATCTCATATTTTCTCCTTTAGTTAGATCTGGCGTGAATCTAAGAGACTTTGATATTGGCAACAATAGCAAATAATGCCATATACCTTGGCAAATGTTGCCAAGGTATAGGATAGGTGTTCAATGGACTCTAAGAAAACCCAAAAACAGCTTTTGAGCAGTGAAGAATGTCAAATCCTGCTTGAATTTGAAAATGCTCACTCCCTTCATGAGTTGGCGGGTGTCATTGGTCGTGATCATTCGGTCATAGCTCGTCTGATTAAAAGAATTTCTAGCAAACACCCTGTTGTGGAGAAAAAGGACGGCAAATGGTGTTTAACCGCCATGGGGAAAGCATTAAACGAGACCACGAGAAATAATCACGCGGCACAATTGTCTGTTTTAAAAGGGCAAAGCCTATTGCGAATCGGCACAAATATTGAATTCGCAAATCGAGTTTTGGGCCAGGACTTTACTCGATTGCATGGCTTGTTTGCCGATACCCATTTAAGTATTCATTCTTATCATGCGGGTGCGGAGGAGGCGCTACTAACAAATCAAATCGATATCGGTATTGACTGCGATCGCCCCAACGCTCCAGACATCTCATTTAAAATGGTTGCTGATGAAGGAATTGTCGTTGTGGCGAGTCCATCATTTAAGGAGAAGCACAAAAAGGTCCTTGTAAGTCAGGGGTATCAAAGTCTTCCGCATCTCCTTTGTACACGGTTGCAGCCAGAGAAAATATTGAAGGCATCGGAAAGTTATATTTCTATTTTTGCCAGATTTAATGACATCGCGACAACGAGAGCCGTGTGTATCAGTGGTCTTGGCTGGGCTCTTCTTCCACTGTATGCGGTCAAAGAAGAGTTGAAAGTGGGAAAGCTCGTGTTGTTGGACTCGGAAAAACATGGTGAAGCAAAATACGGAATATGGTGGTTGCGGAAAAATACGCATTACAAGCCTCAAGCCGAAAAACTTATTCAGTGGTTATCCAAGCAAAGTCTGTAGGTAATTGAGAAAAAAAGCTTTGAAATGTAAATTCAGATACCTAAATGCTTGTGCTTAAATGACTTTTTTAAATTACCCACCACGGGCCGAGTAGAACCAGAACTCGTAGAACCAGAGCCGTTTGCTGTGATCGCTCGAATGAGCGGAAAAGAAAATTGGCGTTCCCAAGGGGATTCGAACCCCTGCATCCTCCGTGAAAGGGAGGTGTCCTAGGCCTCTAGACGATGGGAACACTTAGAGAAAAGTGCTTGAAAAAAATTGGTGGCTCGCGATGGATTCGAACCATCGACCCCTTCATTAAAAGTGAAGTGCTCTACCAGCTGAGCTAGCGAACCACGTATCGTTCAAGGATTGCCAATTTCGGTGAAGACGCGCTTAATGTCAAACGCTTTTCCCTAACTTTTTTCAAAAAATTAATAATCTTCTGAACTTGCCGAGGAGCTTCGTTGCAAATGCCCCGGCACGGCTAAAGCTGCCTAGTTATTGAACAAAGGCTTCACCCATAGGGTCTGCTCACGGCCGGGTCCCACGGAAATCACGTCAATGGGGGTTCCTAATTGCGAGCCGATGTAATCAATGTAATTTGTCGTAGGTCGCGGCAAATCCGAGAGGGTTTTGATCTTAGAAATATCTTGGGTCCAGCCCGGAATCCATTCGATCACGGGTTCGACCTTTTCCAGGTCAACCAAAGAGATCGGAAAGTCGTTGATGATCTCATCATTGATCTTATAGGACGTGCAAACGCCGATACGCTCATGGCCGGTCAAAATGTCTAACTTCATCATGGCGAGATTGGTGATGCCGTTCACGCGGATCGCGTACTTCAGCGCAACCAGGTCAATCCAACCGCAGCGACGGGGGCGTCCCGTGGTGGCGCCGAACTCTTGGCCATCGGTTTGAATTTTCTTTCCCACTTCATCCTTTAGCTCCGTTGGAAAAGGGCCACCGCCGACACGCGTGGTATAGGCCTTAAAGACGCCGATCACTTGCTGCATATGGGTGGGGCCCGTGCCCGCACCGATGCAGGCCGAACCCGCAATGGTCGAAGAACTCGTCACGAAAGGATAAGTTCCGTGCAGCAGATCGAGCATCGTGCCTTGAGCCCCTTCAAAGAGAACGCGTTTGCCGGTTTTCAGATGTTTGTGAATGAAAGTCGATGTGTCTTTGGAGCGATAAGGAAGAAGCTCTTCGGCCGCTTGGCCAAGTTGCTCCATCAATTCATCGATTTTCTGAGTTTTTGCTTTGTAGTAATTTTCGAGCATGAAATTTTTCTCGCGCAGAGCGAGTTCCAACTTCTTTTTCAAAGAGTCGCGATGAAAGAGATCGCCGACCACGATCGCGCGACGTGAGGCGCGGTCCTCATAGGCAGGCCCGATGCCTTTCCCGGTGGTGCCGATTTTTTCATCGGGGCTGAGGGCGCTTTCGCGGCAGGCGTCCAAAGTTTTATGGTAAGGCAGAATCACCGTGGCGTTATCGGAAATCATCAACTGACGGGGATTTTGTAAAAAGCCATTCTCTTTCAGGCTGCGAATTTCTTCGAGGATGCTAAAGACATCCACGACAACTCCCGAAGTGATCACGCAGGTGGTGTCAGGTCGTAAAACTCCGCTGGGAACAAGATGCAAAACTGTTTTTTTGCCGTTCACGACAAGCGTATGGCCCGCATTCGCGCCTCCTTGAAAGCGCACGACCATGTCGGCTTTTTCGGCAAAGACGTCGACCAATTTCCCTTTTCCTTCGTCACCCCATTGGGCGCCGACTACGATAACTCCAGACATAGTGAATGCCTCCGTTCTGCATATGGACGAGCTCAATTTGCCCTATGGGGTTGAATTCAGGCAAGGGAACTTCGCCTGATGCAGAGTGTTTATTCGCCTTTAAAGGGCGTGGCCCCGTACCAGGGAACGCGTGGCGGGAGGGTATCTGAAGTCGAGCCATCGGTGAAAAAAGCGAAGAGTTTATTAGCGGCCATCTGCGAGGCTTTGAAAAAAGCCTCTTCCGTATTTGCTCCAATATGCGGAGTGAGGATCACATTTTGAAAATTCAGCAGCTTTGAATTGCGCGGCAGGGGTTCTTTTTCAAAAACATCGAGACCTACCGCGCGCAGGTAACCCTTTTCGAGAGCTTCAACAAGATCTGTTTCCTTGATCACTGAACCGCGTGAGGTGTTGACAAGCACGATCCCTCGCTGAACGTATTCAAAGTGTGAACGGTTCAGCATATAGTCCGTTTCGAGTGTGCGGGGCACGTGAAAACTAATGACGTCGGCGGTCTTGAGAACTTCTTCAAAGCTGAGGCGCGGGATGCCATATTTTTCGAAAACCTCATCCTCTTGGTAGGGATCGTAGGCGACGACCTGCATGCCGAAGCTTTGCGCGTGCTCGGCCACTCGTGAACCAATCCTCCCGAGGCCAATGATCCCGTAGGTGCGGCCCGAAAGCTCGAGGCCGGTGAGGTCTTCGCGGCGCCACTCTCCGGCTTTGATCATTTTGTGGGCATTGTGCACTTGGCTGCAGGCGTTCAACACGAGGGCCCAGGTCAGCTGAGCCGCGCTCTCGATATTCGCACGGGGAGTATGCATGACGGTGACGCCCCATTTTTGGGTCGCTTCGAGATCGATGTGATCAAAACCGCTGGTCGCCGTGATGATGACTTGCAGTTGGCGGGCTTTTTTCAAAAGCTCTTCGTTGATAGGCGTGCGGCTGCGGATCAGCAAGGCATTGGCGCCCACTAAATGTTCGAGAGGAAGATGTAAAGGAGAGTCGCTTTTGACGACTTCAAATGCAGTATTTTGCGAGAGAAAAAGCGTGCTATCTTGAGCGAAGCGATCGGTGATAAGGATTTTTTTTTTCATGGATGAGTCCCCAAGAAATGTTGGGCGTCTTGAGTGATGATTTCCACTTGCTCGAGGCTCAAAAAATGTGGATCAAAATCGTGAAGGACTTTTCCTAGGCTGCGGATCAGTTGAATTTGTTCCTGATCTTGGATGAAACCCATATGGCCAATGCGAATGATTTTACCTTTGGCTTGATCCTGACCTCCCATGATGGTGATCTGATATTTTTCTTCAAGATGGGCACGTATTTTTTGGCCATCCATTGAAGCGGGGACGAGCAAGGCCGTCACCGAATCGGCAGGGGCCTTCGAGTAAAGCGCGAAGCCGAGTTTGACCGCGAATTGCCGAATGAAATCAGCGCGCCGGTGAATTTCATGAAAGTGCCGAGCGAGGCTTTTGCTTTCAATGTCTTGCAGCACCCAATCGAGAGCGCGGATCAAGGCCACATTCGAGCTGTAAAAAGTCTCGCCACTCGCATTCGCTTTTTTTTCTTTGCGCAGATCAAAGTAAAATCGTTGGGATTGAGCCGTCTCAAGATAGGCCTGCGCTTTTTTTGAGAGGGCCACAAAGCTCATCCCGGTGGGAAGCATAAAGGCTTTTTGCGAACCCCCGACGAGACCGTCGATTTTCCACTTATCCATGGGAAGCGGGTAGGCGCCAAGAGCCGTGATCGCATCGACCAGTAAAAGGGTCTCGGGAAAAGCACTGATGATTTTTCCCAAGGCTTCAATGGGATGCGCGGTGGCCGTGCTGGTTTCGCAAGCTTGGCACAGGACCGCGCGCGTATTTGGATTTTTTTGCAGAAGCTCTTGAATCAGCTGAGGCTTGACGGCCTCTCCCCAGGGAACAGGGACCACGGTAACCTGGGTTTTTAAGGCTTCGGCCATTTGCGCCCAGCGCTCGCCAAATTTTCCGGAAACGATGGCGATCACGTGGTCGCCGGGCGAAAGGGTATTGACGAGCAGAGCTTCCATTCCGCCCGAGCCGGTGGAGGTCAAAAAATAAACAGGCTCCTGCGTTTGGAATATTTTTTTGATGTTTTGCAGAACGCGGGCCAGAGTCTGATCAAACTCGGGCGTGCGGTGGTGAATCATGGGTAGCGCTAAAATCCTTCGGACTTCCGGGTGCAGGGCCACGGGGCCGGGAGCTAATAAAAGAGCAGCGTTCATGACATTTCTTCCTTGATCTCTGGCTTAACTTATACTCAACTTGCGAGGTGGAATCAATGAAACTCTCGATACGTGCGCTTTTGTTATTTTATCTTGCGCTCTTTTTTTGCGGGTGCGCTTCCTATCATTTGGGAAGCGTGGGGCGCGGCATTCCTGGCGGTTACAAGCAAATCTCCATTCCTATTTTTAAAAATAAATCTCAAGAAACAGGCATCGAAGTTTCTTTCACCAATTCCATGATTCAAGAGTTTCAACGCTCCAAGGTGGCAAAGGTTGTTGAAAATAATTTGTCGGAAGTGCGGGTCGAAGGGACGATTGATTCGGTGGACTATCAACCGGGTTCGCGCAAAGCTTCCGGTGATGGGAATGCGCCTTTTCTGCCGAGTGGGACGGTGATCGCGACGGAGTATCGAATTTTAGTCAGTGTCACGGTTCGTTTGATTCGGCAAGCCGATGGTTTAGAGCTTTGGACCGGGGGTTTTTCGGGTGAGCGCACTTACACGGCTCCGCAGGTAACGCTTGCCGGTGTGAACTCCGTGAATCCCCTTTACAATCTTTCAGCCCGAAGGCAAAACATTGGGATCGTTGCCGGCGATATGATGGCCGAAGCGCATGATCGCATCACGGAAAATTTTTAATGGCTTTAGTGGACTCTCAGAAATTTTATCGGGATCTCGAGAAGGGGACTTTGGCTCCGCTTTATTTTCTTTTTGGCGAAGAACCCTATTTGCTGAATCAAAGTGCCCAGCGTTTTAAGCACGCTGTTCTCAGCGAAGGGGCCGCGGATTTTAATTTCACATCTTTCTACGCGAGTGATGCGGATGCGCAAAATATTCGCGACGCGGTCGAAACCCTGCCGATGATGGCACCCCGCCGTTTGGTCATTTTAAAAGAAGCCCAGGAGCTCACCGATCGCGAATGGCAGGAACTCGAACCCCTCTTCATCACTCCGGTCGACAGCACCGTTTTTGTTTTGATGGCCTCGCGCGTGGACAAACGGAAAAAACAAATTCGCCAGTTGCTTGAAAAGGCTGAATGCGTTGAATTTAAAAAACCCTATGAGAATCAAGTCCCTCAATGGATTAAATATATCGCGAATGATTTAGGTCTGCAGATCAGCGATGACGCTATTCATCTGGTGCATAAGCTTGTCGGTCATCATCTGACCGAAATCGAATCCGAGCTCAAAAAGTTAGGGGACTATGTTGGTGAAAACCGGCGTATTGAGGTCGCAGATGTGGCCCAAACCGTTTCGCGCTCACGTGAAGAGAGTGTTTTTGATTTCACCAAGGCCATTGGCGAAAATGACCGTGTAAAGGCCCTGGAATATTTAGTTCATCTCTTAGATCAGGGCCAAAATGAAATCGGAATCGTCAGCTTGGTCGCCCGGCACGTGCGCTTGCTCCTGGTGATTAAAAAAGGTCTTGACGAAAATTTGCACGGCGCAAAGCTCGCCCACTACGCGCAAATTCCACCTTATTTTTTGGAGAGCTATTTAGAGCAAAGTCGCCTCTGGACTGTTAAAAAACTAGAGCAGACTTTAGCTATTTTAAGCGATACCGACCGGGCCTTGAAGTCCTCTCCTCTATCCTCGCATATTTGGCTCGAGAATATGGTCTTGAAGGTGTGTCATGCCTCTGGACCTAAGGCCGAGGTCCATCTCTTCACTCCTTAAGCGGAGAGAAGCCTCTTCAGAGGCTTGATTAGAATTCCGATAAAGAAATATGACTGAAAATGATCGACGTAAATTCCCGCGCCGCCGGATGAAACGCCAGGTGGGTTTGCTTTGTGCAGGCCATTATATCGTTGCTGAATCTGTCGAGATTGGCGAAGGCGGGATGACTTTCATTTCTGAGTATATTCTGAATCCAGGGGATGTGGTCGTGTTGAGTTTTCAAATTCCTCAGGGGGATTTTGTTTTTGTGCGCTCAACGATCAAGACAACGCAAAAAAAAGACTCCGCAGCTTTAGTCTTCCACGGAGTCATTTTCGATAACATTCAATTTTTTCACAAGCGACAGATCCGCTCGTTTGTTTCAGATCGCGCTCGCCTAGCGTAGTTTTGCCTGAGCTTATTTCTTAGGCTTATTTTCAGCTCTCGCCTTCGTCCACGGAGGCTCCAAAAAAACCTTTGAGCCGACAACAACCTGATTTCCAGATGAAGACTATTTGCTCAGAGCAGCACTCGCACGGGCCGACAAGCGACCAATTTTGCGTGAAGCCGTTTCTTTTTTGAAAACGCCTTTTTGCGCCGCTTTTGTCATATTTGAAATGAATGATTTCAAAAGAGCTGGGATATCGGTCGCATTTTTAGCGTCGAGAGCTTTCACAAGATTTTTTTCGTGAGTTTTAACGGTGCTTTTGCGACGGCCGTTGATGCCCTGTTTTTTAACGGACTGACGAGCTCTTTTTGCAGCGGACTTATGATTTGCCAAGGAAAAACCTCCAGAGTATTCTCTTAAAAACGAAGAATAGGAACTAACATAGAGTGTCTCAGGACGCAAGCAGATTAAAAAAGCCCTCAAATAGGCATAAATTGCTTTCCCGGGCTCTGTGGATGTCCTTAGGGACGATCACCAGCCGTCTCTTAGGTCTCGCCCGTGATGTGGCGATGGCTGCGTTTTTCGATCGCCAAGTCACCGATGCATGGACCGCTGCCTTTCGACTTCCCAATTTATTTCGCCGGGTATTTGGAGAGGGCTCTCTGGCGGTGAGCTTTATTCCTCTTTTTATTGATCTGCGCCGCCAGGACAGGCTTCAGTCCTCGCAGGCCGACCGGGCGCGGAATCTGGTGAATGGGTTTTATAGTCTTCTTTTGCTGGTCATGGGAGGAATCACTTTGATGGGGCTCGTCTGGATGGAGCCCCTCCTGCGTCTTCTGCTTGATTCCAATTACGTGCAAAATCGGGTGGCCTTCGATTTGACCCTACAGATGGCGCGGATCATGTTCGGCTTTGTTTTTTGCATCGTCAGCTATGCCTACTTCATGGGGATTTTGCAGGCCTTGGGGGATTTTGCCTGGGCCGCGCTCGCGCCGGCATTTTTCAATTTAACGATGTTGGTTTTTCTTTTTTTGCCGTCGGCTTGGTTTCACTTTAAGGGTGAACAGCTTGCCTGGGGAGTGCTGATAGGAGGCCTTCTGCAAGCCTTGGTGCTTGTGCCTGTTTTGCGCAATAGAAATTATTTCCCGCGGATGGGCCGGCTTTACGCGGGGCCTGATTTGCGTCTCTTATTGAGACGAATGCTGCCGGGTCTTTTAGGAATGGGCCTGATGCAAATTTTTGCCGTGATCAATCTGCACTTCGCCAGTCGTTTAGGCGAGGGTGTGCTATCTGCGATCTACTGGGCGGATCGTTTGCTGGAGCTTCCGCTGTCGCTTGTCACCGTCAGTTTAAGCTCGGCCTTGTTGCCTTTGCTGTCGGAACATTGGAGCCGCAAAGAAACGAAAGAGATTTTACAGCTGGAAGGTGAGCAGTTGATCGTGAACGGATTCTGGATCGTTCCCGCCGCGGTGGGATTGTATGTGCTGGCAGGTCCCTTGGTGGAGGTGTTGTTTTTTCGGGGAGCCTTTACCGTCACGGATCTCGAGCGAACTTCTGAAGTTCTGCGGATCTATGCGGGGAGTCTGTTAATGGCGAGTCTCATCAGGTTGCTGTTGCCTGTTTTATACGCCTGTCATCATGTGGGCGCGGCTGCTTTGAGCGCGCTGATTTGTCTTTTTTTGCATATCTTGATTGCGCCCCTGTGGATGGATTTTTGGGGTTTGCAGGGTTTAATCCTCTCGACGGTGCTCAGTTCCTTTTTGCATTTGATTTTGGTGCTTGGACTTATTTATTTCAAAGTGGGAAGGCCGTCGTGGCGGAATGTTTTTTTGAAATACCTGGGTTTTGCCGCCTTGTCTTTACCACTTCTTTTATGTCCCTGGATTTATTCTTGGAGTTCGGGTTTCGCACGGGCGAAAGTGGTGGCATTGACTTTTGCCCTGCTGTGGGCGGTGCTTAGCTATTTTGGACTCGGGCTTTTGTTCCGAGTCCGTGAGCTTGAGCTTTTAAGAAATTATTTACCTTGGGCGAGAGAAGAATAGCTATCGTGGATCTTCTGTTGACGATCCAGTTCCTTACCCCAACGGTTGATTTCGCCTTGGTAGCCTTTTTGTTTGTTTTTCCAGAGCATTTCTTCAGAAGAGACGGTTTTCACTTTTTGGCCTACGTCTTGGCTTTGCTCTTTTAAAGTTTGCGCACGGCCCTGCCATACTTTTTTCTCTTCTTGCAGTTGGTTCATTTGCATTTGATAGTCCGCCACGTTGGCTTCACGTTTTTTTTGCGTTTCGCGGATTTTTGCGACGAGGGCTTCGAGTTCTTGGATTTTTTTGTCCTCGAGGGTGGACTTGCTTTTCTCTTCGTTCATCAAACGATTGAGTTCATTTTCTTGCGTGGTGATTTTAGCCATGCTTTTGTTATTGCTCTCGATCTGCGAGTTAACCGACTTCTGCTGTTCCAGAACCTTCGCTTTGGCCTTTGCGACTTCGCTCATATTGGCTTCGACGATCGTCAGATTTTTTTTGTATTCGGCAAGATTCACTTTGGAGTTATCCAAGTTGACGTTGATTTTATCTAAGCCTTCTTTGGCTGAACTCTGAGCCTGCGCCGACAAGGAGCCAAAGCTTAAGGTAGCCAGGGTAACGACCGCCAGGAGGGATGATTTTCGTGAAGAACGCAAATTTGTTTTCATAGGCAAATCCTTTTTAATTACTATTTTCATTGATATTAGCGACGGCTTCTTTCGGGCAGACATTCTTCAGAGAAGAGCGGTAGTGGCCCACTTCGTCTTCCCAAACTTCGCCCTTGGTTTTCCAGCGCAAACTCTTGTCATCCTGAACTTTTAACTCGTCCCGTTGCTTATCATTCACGTCGCCGCCCGACATTTGGTAGCGAATATGTTCTCCCGCACCCGAATAGAGTTCGTAGGAAAGGACATCGGTTTGCCCAAGGACGCGATCGAGAGAGCTGTAAAGTTCTTTGTAACGATTCTCCAAGGCCACTGAGGCTTTGATGCGGAGATCTTCTTTTTCCTTATTGATGCGAGCCACACCTTTGATGCGCAAAGCTTTGATCGAGTTCGCGGCTTTTTTCGCGATATGCTCTTGAATGCGCAAAGGCATCAGGCGGCGATTGCGGTCGTCGGCATTGCTAGAGCTTTTAATGACTTCGTTCTCTTTCTGCACGATTTCTTTTTGTTTTCGGATCAAGCTGATCGTGATCTGATTGAATTTCGTGATTTCATCTTCGTAGGTGTTGATTTGCGCCTGAACCTTCAAGAAAGCGGGGTGACGGGCCAACTCGACGATAAAAGAGCGAGGGAGACCGTCCACTTCTTTGAGGTCCGAGTTTTTAATCCAAGATTTGACCGTATCGTAATAGTTGGAACTTTGCTTATGAGTGGAACTGTAGGCTTCCATTTTTGTTTTCCACGGCGTGTATTTCTGTTTCATTTCGCCTAAGACTTGAAGACCATCGCCGAACTGACAAAGATTCAGGTAGCCCACGGTGCGGACGACGTAGGATTCCGGAGCAAAGGCATTCTTGAAAAAATCCGTATGCAAAGAGAACATGTTACCGGCCGCGCCCTCGTAATCTTCTCCTAAGATTTGCGTCCAAGCTTGTTCGACCATGGCCTGCAACCAAAGGGCATCTGATTTATCAACCTGCAAATAGTCCTGGAAGGCTTCTTTGAATTGACCTTTTTGAAAGTGCATGCGCGCGAGAGTGATGGCAGCAACCGAGCGCAGCGGCCATTTTTTCTGGGCTAAAGGAAGGACCTTTTCAAGATCCATGATCGCCTCGTCGAGCTTGCCTTGCCGGTAGTTATAGAGTCCGGAAACGATGAGGGCCTCATTGTAGTAAGGCGACTTCTCGGGGATCATGACAAGAGCCTCTTCGACCGCACCCAACTTGGCTTCGTTCAGATAATATTTAGCACGGGTGAGTTGGTAGAGGTCCTTCGTCGAAACATCCACATCTGTTTCTTGAACGAGGGGGTCGATGTACTGAATGTCCGAGGTCTCGAGCACGTCGATATTATCGACGAGTTTCTGCGTGGCCCTCATCTTCCAATCTGATTTTTGTGACTCACGCGCAACCTTCAGCATGTATTCACGAAACTCCGAGTTAAGACCCAAGCCTTTTGCGGTGAGGGCGTACTGGTAAAGAGCTTCGAGATGATGCTTGGGATCTTCAATCAATTCCGAGAAAAGACCCATGGCGAGCTCATAGTTTTTGTGCATTTCAAGGAAGATCAATGCTTGGAGCAATTTGTAGTCATTTGGGTTCATCTCTTCCATGATTTTCACTTGCGGCTCAACCGCTTGAGTTTGAAAATCCGCTGGAGCGCCGAGATCTTTGATGTCAGGAATGTGGTCAATCGCATCGGGTGGGGTCACGATTTGCGATTTCGTGAAACTAGGAAGATCTTTAAGAATTTTATCATTCATGAAGACTTCGGGCGACTCAAGTTTGCGAATCGGCTTTAAGTTGACTTCGGCACTGGCCGGAAAGCGTGGGGCTGAAAGATCATTGGCGGAAATACGGGGCTCTTCGCCCAGATCCAGTCTTGGAATGGAGTGGATCTTCTCGCCCTTAGGGGTCACCAAACTATAGGTCGGAACATGGCTGGTTTTGACTTTCAGTGAAGGCGCGGGTTTTCGTCCCGCACTTTTTAAAATAAAAGCCGGTTCGGCAGATGCCTGCGCCGCGAGCGCAATCGTCGAAGCGGCGAGCCATGTTGAGAGTATTTTTTTTCTCATAATAAACCTTCCTTGGGACATTCTAAAACCAGTACGTCAGACCCACTAACAGAGAAGAGTCATTGATCACTTTTGATCCCAGATCACGATCGGTTACCGTTCCTCCACCCACGCTGGAAGGCAGTGAGTAATAGTATTTTGAACGGGACTCGGTCGTCCATCGGTTGATCAAATCCACGCGCAAAGCAAAGTGTTCGGTGAAGAAAATTTGCTGGAAGACAGCAAGCTGCACGGTCGGAGCCGTCTTGTTGTCGTCGCCCTCTTGCTTTTTGATTTTATAACTCAAAGTTCCGGCACCGAGAGAAAAACCCATATCGAAATAGATGATCGATCGTTCCATGAAACTCATTTTTGCGTAAAGTGGAACGAAGGTCAGGTTCGCCACCATCGCTGAGGTGTAAACGTTGTGATCCGGATAAACGCCGTAGCGAGATTGAAACTGACTGGTGGAATCATTGTCTTTCAGGGCGCCCTTCATATACTGAAGCTCAACTCCCCAACGTTCGTTGAAAAAGTAACCGCCGTTGAAGTTGAAAACTGAACCCGTGCTGAAGGCGTCGTTGAATGGCACCCCGTAAGAGCCAGAAAGATAGAAGCGCTGCGCTTTTTGATATTTACGATTTTGCACGACGCTGAAGTCGTCGTCCTTCGCTGCCCAGTATTTCTGTTCGAGCTTACGAATGTCGAGTTTATCATTTTCCCGCGCATTTGTACCGGTGACAGGAGGGACCTTGTCTGTTTTTGCCGGTGGGGCAGGGGTTTGGGCGTAGGCCGCTGATGTAATCAGGCAAAGTGTGAGCAAAGTTGTTTTAAACATAGATGACTCCCAGTCTTAGTTAGTACTCTTGAAAAGAAATGGATAGGTGACAAGCACCTTTGTTCCCCCTTGCGGAGCAGGGAATTTCCAACTCGCTACGCGGTTCAGGATGCATCCTTCCACGGTGGCGTTCTTCAGCGTCGTATCGCCGATCAGTTGTTGCTCGACGGCTCCATTGCCGCCGATGGTGAATTTCACCGCGACCTTCCCGAAAAGATCGGGACTGGCGCTCAATTGTCGTTCGTAGCAGTAAAGAATCTGTCCTAATTGCGATTTGATATATTGAGCGATGACTTCGCGATCCAGTCCGCCAACAATTTCGCTTTCTTCTTCGATGAGACCCACGCCCGCATTACCGGTGCCACCAGCTGCAAGCCCGCCCATGCCTGAGGCGTTGCGGCCTCCGCCGCGACCTGCCGTTGAAACAACGATGGCTTTACCGCCGGATTCAGAACCCCAATCGCGACCTGATTTTTCGACATTTCCTAACGCCGCGAGCGCGCGGCCCGAATCAGGATCGCCGGCTTTGGCGCCGTTACTGATCACGACGTTCGCGCTTTTTGCGGCCTGCGATGAAACCTTACCAATCAATTGTGAAATGCGTCCGCCGGAAATGGACTTCAGCATATTAGCCACTTTTGCTCCCTTAGCTGGAGCTTCTGCCGTCTGCGGCGCAGAAGTGCTTTGTTTTTGCGGCTTAGGCTGCGTAAGCACCATGGTTTGCGTGGTCACGACTTGTGGCGGAGGCTTCGGCTTAGTTTCCATTTTGACGATAATTTTTTGCGCGACCCGTGGCAATTCAGCCAAGGTCATCTCAGGAATTTTCTTTGGACCAAACAGGGCCGCAAAAAGAATCAAGGCCATGGCGGCCAGCACAACGTAGGCGCCTTTTTTTCCATCGTCATCCATCAATTGCGCCGCGGTGAGGTGACTGAATTCGTTAACGTCTTCGAGCATGACCGTTTTTTGCTGGATGCGCAAAAGACCGTGATTGACGAAAGTCCATTCGTCCGAGGGAATCGAAGCGATTCCGCGGAATTTTTTCCCCACGGCGAGAACTTTGACGTCAACGACGTGGTTTTGATTTTTTGCGATAAAGAGCTGGCATTTTGTGCCAGTTCCCTCAGGCCGCGAGCGGATCTGTTCGAGGCGAGAGTACAGATTTTCTTCACGTTCAACCGGAATAAGCGTCAGTTCACTTTCTCCCAGTTGAACTTTGATTTCGGAAGTGATTTTTTGGCTAGGAAGATCCTTCATTTGGGTGCTTTTTGCACTCATGTCGTGATACCACCAGTGGCCTTCTTTGCTTTCAAAGACGCCGTGAATCCCTTGGGTGGTGGGGCAGATTGAAATTAAGTTGGCGAGACGGGAAGACCCAAAGGTTTGCGTCTGCTGCGAAGAACGTAATTTCCAATTCTTGCTGCTGCCGTTTCTGAGTTGTTGCTTAACCAGTAAAGTCATCATCCCCATACCCCTTAAATCATTTCAGGTACAAACCTGATTCACGAATTCGTCCATCCATATCACGTTGCACGTCGTAAAGAGGTAAAAACTTAATCCCTCTTTTTTGCACGAGGTAAGCTCCGTCGGGATTTCGAATGGTCCCTTTGAGACTCATATCCCCGAAGTTCACTTCCTGAATTTTACGTGTCACTTTCGCTTTAGCATTCACATCCAGAGCCGCAAAGAATATCAACAAAGCGATCGTCATCGTTCCGGTTTGAATAGCTTTCATGATACTCCTCCTTCAATTTTCAGTCGTTGCGTTCTGACTGACTTTATCGGGACTCTTTAAAAAATTAATCTTACGGCTCAGCCAATCTTTCATGTTCTCGTCGTGGGCGAGTTTCTGAATTTTCTCGTACACGGTGAGAGCCTCGAGAGGGCTCGATTTAAACGTCTCAAAAAGATGGGCTTGTTCCAGCAGTAAATCAATATTGTCCTTACGTGCCTTCACCAGTTCATTTGCGAGGCTCAAGGCTTTATCCGTTTCGCCTTTTTGTGCGAAACTCTCACAATACATCGGACCCACAGCATAATTATATATCTCTTCTCGCTTCATGCGAGCGAAATTCTCGACCGCGTGGCTGAAATCTCCCTCCGAGAAGGTCTTGACTGCGGCGAAAGCCTGCATTTCTGGCGAGATCATTTTCATGTCTAAAACTTTATCAAAGAAAGCCTTGGCAGAAGCCATTCCTTCGAGCTGGTAGAGCAAACGAGCTTTTTGATACTGAATGTAAGCTTGATTCGAATCTAGCTTCAAGCTTTGCTCAATCAACCAAAGTGCTTTGTCCGTATAAGAACGAGACTCCGCCGCTAGACTTAGGTAGTAGAGGCCCTGTGCGCGTTGGTCTTTGTTACGCACAAATTCTTTTCCTTTTTTCTCGAGATCAAGCACGCGGGTGACTTTCGCATCAGGATAAAAAGGTTTCATTGCGGCCGGAGGAGGGTAGGTCACCAGAGGCGGTACTGTTTTATCGGCACCCAAGACGGCAAAGTTTCTTTCACTGGTGACCCCTTGAGCCTGCGCCACCGCGAGGGATTTTAACTTTGTCTCGTTATCCTTCTTCTTGTCTTCAATAGGCTTCGTGATTTTTGCGATCTCCTGGCGCAGCATCGCTTGATCGTCCGCACTGAGAGAACTAGGCAGCGGAGCAAAGCGCAGGCTTTCGATGTAATTCCCGTAACTGCGATCGAGGCCGCGGAGGGCTTCCAATTGTACGAAAGGATCCTTCGCCATTTTCAGGGCGTCGACGTAAGCTGTTTGCGCCTTATCCAGTTTTTCTGTTTTGAGCGAAAGCACGACGGCAAATTTTTCTTCGCGGGCTTTTAAACTTTGTTTCACCAATTCTTTTTCGAGGATGCGGGCCTGCAGCAGGCGAGCTTCGGCGCGGACTTCGGGTGGTGACTTCCGGCCATTGGTTTTAAGAGCTAGGTCGAAGGCGGCGGTCCACTTGCCTTCGTCAAACAAACTCTTCGCCCGTCGCGTGAGGATCTGTGTCGAGTAGGGCTCGATATTGAGTCCTAACATTTTGTTTTCGAGTTTTTCGTATTCGATATTTCGATCTGTTTCTTTATAGGTCGCAAGCAATTTGCTGTAAAGTTTTTCGATTGTCTTTTTGTCTGTGGTTTGACTCGCGATATCTTCGTAAAGCTTACGGGCATCCGCCATGCGTTTATCTAAGATGTACATGTCGGCGACCATTTGCAGATGAGCGAGCTTGTTTTTTTTATCGATTTCTGCGACCTTCAAGATGGTCTCTTCGGCGCGTGTCAAATCACCGCATTCGGCAAAGGATTTCGCGGCTTCTTTGAGAGCGTCGGGGGTCCGCTTGTCGTTCGGGAATTTTTCAACGAAAGTCAGGGACATTTCTGCGGCGTCACAGGTTCGTCCTTGGGTGTAATTAAGGCTCAGGGATTGCCACATGGCCTCGTTGGCCAATTTCGAATTGGCGTGGGTTTGCGCAAATGCAGAAAGCTTAGCCGCAGTTTGATCCTTGTCGCCGGTTTTTGCCGATTCTTGAATTTCTGCGAAATTAGCCTCTTCGTATATTTTATTTAAATTTTCTTTTCGATTATTGTCCGTCGTCCGCGCCAGGATTTGTTTACTGAATTTTTGAATACCGGCATAGTCTTTCTTGATATTGAGCATATCAAGCATCAGATCTTCAGATTTCTTTTTGAATTCGTCGTTGGTCCTTGATTCCGCAAGGGGGCTCAGGCGCTTCTGGGCCTCTTCGTAATTATTTTCTTCGTAGGAAATATAGCCTAGTTTGAATTGCACCGAGCGGGCGTACTGTCCCGTAGGATGTTTCGCCACGTAATTCAGGGCGAGTGCCTTGCGCTCCGATTCCTTCACACTGTCTTTGGCTTGTTCGATGCTTTTTTCTTTCGCGAAAAGGGCCGCGTAATCACCATCGTGAGAGAGTTGAGGATCTTGGCTTTGTGCGCCCACGGTTTGATACTCATGGCTCGCTTCTTCAAATTTTCCCTGTTGGAACAGAAGTTCTGCATAGGCAAATCGAGTTTTGCTATCCGGTTTTTTCGGATCTTCGTTTTCAAGGATGAGTTTGAAAGAACGTTCGGTCAAGCTCGTGAAATCTTTGTTCTGTTTATTCTTAAGCCAGATCTCCCACCATTTAGCCGCAATCTCTAAACTGGCGTGATGGAAGCCTTCCGTGCAACCGTCTATCAAAGTATCGGGCTGTTGCGCACTTGACCAGGGTGAACCCTTTTGGCAAAGCTGACTTGCCTCGCCTAAATGAGTCAAAACCTCTTCTCTTCTTTTGAGGGTCTCGTTCGCGTCGACTAAAAGCAAATGGGCTTTGACGACGTAGGCTCCTGTCGGTTGGCGGGAGATGTACTCGTCGAGGAAGATATTCATTTCTTTTTGACGACTATGGCTTTCGTAGAGCTTCGCGAGATCAATCATGGATTGACCCAACTCATCTCCTTCGGTGATTTTTGCGAAGAAGGAATAAACTTCTTTCGCGGCGTAAACGTCGCCAATGAAAACGGTCAGATCGCGCAAGGCTTCGCGGCGTAAGTTATGTCGGTTGGAAGGGGCTTGACCTTCTCTCAGCGGAGGATTCGCCTTCACGACTTCTAAAAGTTTTTTGATCCCGTTGTCACTGTCGCGCAAATTATAATAAGCCCAGGCGGCCTTGTATATTGCGTAAGGATAGACCCGCGATTCGGGGAATTTTTCGATCTTTTTAAATTGCTCTAAAGCTTCGGCAAATTTGTGTTCGTCATAAAGAAGTTCGCCGTAGGCCAGAGTGCCATCCGCCATCAAAGGCGATTTGGGAAATTTAAGCAAGAGACGAGCGTACAAAGCTTGGGATTCCTGAATTTTACCTAATTGCTGCTGGGCAAAGGCATTGTTGAAGAGAACCGAGTCCATTTGATCAAAAGTGGGAAAATCGCGCTCGATTTTGGAATAAATATTACCGGCGCGGCGAACCGCTTCCTTCCCTGTTTCGTTAGGGACGGGAAAGGGCGAGAGGCGCAGAAGTTTTGTGTCCTTGTGAATGTCAAAGAAACGGCCCGATTTTGATCGGCGCATGTACATTTCGGCTAAGCGGTACCACAGGCTCGCCTCTTCCGAAGCCCCTTTGCGTTTCTTGATCAGATTTTGTAGGGATTCGATGGCCTTGTTCTCCGAACGCGTGATCATGATCTCGCTGCTCAAAGCTTTGTGCTCATTGCTTTCTTCATTGCTTCCCATGCGGACTTCTGGAAGCAGACCCTTCGTTTCATCGGCGAACACTGAGGGAGCAAATGCAAGAAGTAAGCTCGTGATGAGGTGAAAGGATCTATTCATCATGGTTAATCTCCAACGACAGTCACCAACTTCAGCTGCGGGTAACCGGCCATAGAAGCCGTATACATCACCTTCCGGATCACCGCGTACGGTAGATCTTGATCAGCTTGAAGAAGGATTTTGCCTTCCTTAACATAACTTTTGTCGCCCATTTCCTTGGTCATTTTTTCAAGTTCCGCGAAAAGGGGGCGAATAAAATTACTATCGTTTTTATCGATGTCTTGTTTCATGAACTCTGAATCGTGGATGTCAGCAATAACATGGTCCCCTAGCTTCAGCGCCTTTGGTGAAAGACTGAGCTTCAACGCCTCGACCGGATTGGTTTGGGTGCTGGAGGCGGGCAGGCGAACATTATCGGCAGGCAAGATTTCGACCGTCGAAGTGCTGTACGATTGCAACAAGAACACCAAAAGAATGGTGAACATATCCGTCATCGAGGTGATGTTCAGGGTGAATATGGAGTTCTTCTTTATCGGACTCTCGTAGCGTCGACGTCTTGACATTTTCTAGCCCTCCATCGTGTTAGCGAAGACAACCTCTGGAAACATATATTCGGTATTTATTGTCTTTCCCTGTTTAGGATCAAAGACCGGAAAGCGGGTCGTCGCATCACGAACCTGTCGGGCCTCGTCCATGATTTTGACGATTTCCTTGTAAGGAACTTTTCCGTCTGGACTAATTTCCAGTTTGAAAACTTCAGGATGCAGTTTTTTCACTTCGATCAGGCGCAGGTGCAAGCTCGCAAAATCGAATTTGTCATCTTTCATCGGGATGAGATCCACTTTTTGCTCGCCTTTTTCGGTGACGATGATGCGGATCCCGTCTTGGTGATTGGCCTCAAGCGCGATGGTGGTCACTTCGTCTGGTTTCTTTTCTTGATCCGCAATGGCCTGCTGGATCACTTGCGGAAGTTCCGTTTCGACGACCATCAGTTGCATGAAGGCCGAAGAAACAAGCAGCACCGGCACGAGCTTCACCATCACGGCCAAGAGCGGGGCGAGATCGAGTTCGAACTCCCCGCTGTGATTGATCTTAATTTTTTTTATCGGTCTCATAGAGCATTCCTCGTTAGCGAAGCATCCTTAAGACGCTTTTGTGGAGCTATTAGGTGGAGTAACGGATGAACCCACATGATCTGGATAAACATTTTGTCGAGTCAGACTTGGGATATGCGCGCTGGTCAAAAGCTCTGTCAGCTTCGAACATTTTTCTTGCATCTCTTCGAGCAGCTGATTTTGTCGAGCAGTCAAGAACGAGAAGAACACCATCGCGGGGATCGCCACCGCAAGACCCAGGGCGGTCGTATACATGGAAACCGAGATCCCTTGTGCAAGCAAGGCTTGTTTTTGTGAGGGATCGGCTGTCGCCACCGCTTGGAACGAAAGAATCAGACCGTGAATGGTTCCGAGCAGTCCCATGAGGGTCGCCACGTTCGCAAACATGCTGAGGTAATGCAAACGCTTGGTGTACAGAGGAATGTTCTCTGACATCGCGATGTCGTGGGCCTGGAAAATAGTATCGTCATCACGATCGGCTTTTTCTAAAATAGTTTTGAAGGCGCAGGCCAGGGGTTTTTGGTCGAGCTGTGCGCAAGTGAGCAAAGCCTCGTCCAGTTTTTTTGCCAAAACAAGATTTTGAATTTTACTCATGAACTCATCGACATTCATGCCGTAGTTCACGTAGAGGGCGCGGGCCCGTTCGGCCACGAGGACCAAAGAGGTCACACCGACGAGTAAAATCATCCAACCGACGACACCTGATTCATTCATAAACTTTAAGAAAGCCATTTGTTGTTTCCTCCCAGAAGGGTTTTTATTTTTGTGTTAAGCCGAACGCTCTTCAGTTGTGGGTCTCGTCCAATTTTTCAACTGCACGACTCCGTGCTCTTGCACTTGGGTGAAACGGACGGCGTAGTGCAAACCTGATTTGACGTTCAAACGTTGTTTCGTGTAATTCTTGCGGACAATTTCTGCCTCGACGTTGAAAGCTTGCGGATTCAAGTCGCATTCCCTGAATTGAATCAGAAGCTTTTGCGTCGGAAGTAGAAGGGGGTCATTCATTAAAATTAAAGCCCCGTTTTCGCTGATGCTGATCGTGTAGCCATCAAAGAACCGGTGATCGTTATGGGCAAAAATGGGGATGGCTTTATTGACCTCAACCCGGTTGTGCTTACGATCTTTGTAGCCGACGGTATGTCCTTTGTTCTCGATGACATTGAGCAGGCTGTCCTTTGAGAACTCGGGAAGATCGCCCACCAGGGTCCAGCGATCCAGATGGGGAGCCCAACAGTAGTTATAGTCTTGGAGTTCACCCTTTTGAATCATCGTGATCAGAGAACGATATTCGTAGGGGCCATATTGCATCTCACCGCGCAGAATAAACCATTTTTGTCCTTGTTCTGAGGCGACTGTGCTCATATGTTTTTCTCCCTTCCTATTGCTTCACTGACTCGGGGTCGAAGAAGATCTTTATATCGGCATTTGCGGGAGGAACTGAAGTCCCGTGAAATGTGAGGGTTAATGTGGCGCTGTCATAGGTCCAGCCGTTTGTCGCATCTTGAGACACTTGAACGCCGTCCACACTCACCTGAAGGGACGAAACGATGGGTGCGCGGGACAGCTGGAAAGAGGCCGAGAGCTCGATAATGCTATCTGAAATCAACTGCAGGGTATTGCCGAAGTCGCTGCACAGGCTTCCCTGGATTCCGTTTGCGGCATCCACAAGCTGTTTATAGCGATTGCCGATTTTACGTTGGAAGCCATCCGTATCTAATTGGTTCAAACAGGCCTGATCGGTCACTCCGATATGACTGACGGAATAATTTGCGGGAGAATTTGCAGCGCGCGCGGTGACGGTATCTAAAAAATCAGTATAACGACTGATGGGATAAACCCGTGCGTCCGTATAACTTTCAAGCAGGCCCGTGGTCGAATTTGAAAAGTCATCTTCATCACCGACCATGATGACGGCCAGGAAGGCGTCGGCGCGACGGAAATTTTTTGTGCCGTTCCAGCTGTCGCTCAAAGAAAGTTTCATGCTCTCGAAGGCACGTTCGTCACCATCGCCGTTGATGCCTTGTTGGACGTTGGTCGTGAAAACAGAGGTGATGTTCGGAGTGTTTTTATCCATGACGTAGACTCCGGAGTGATTCGCACCGAGTCCGTCGCGGAAGTGAGCGTCTGTATTGTTGGCGTAGAAACCCTCATGCCAGCCGTCCGTTGTCACGATCGCCATGTGGAAGTCGTAGTTGTACTGAATGAAGCGGTGGATGAAGGAGTTGAAGTTCGTCGCGATGTTGGCCTGCGAAGTGGCCATGGAGCCCGAGTTGTCGATGACCCAAAGGACGTCGATTTTCTTAGGCGCGTAGACCGCGACCTGCTGAAAGCTCGCCTGATCGGGAAGGGTCGAGAAAGAGTCGGCACCTTTGTCGCATCCGAGCAGAGGAAGTGATAAACCTAAACCCATCAGAATTTTTTTATATGATGCTTTCATAGCGAAAATCCTCCAAAGATTTCTCATACGTCATGTATGCTATAGAGTTTATCGGGGTCTGGTCGAGATACTAAAACTTTGGTCTAAGCGTTTGATTTAATTTCGGATAAAAGTCGAGTGAGAGATTTTGAGACAAGTTAAGTCATTGAAACTTAAGCGATTCACAAAAATGCAGAGTTCAAAAATAAATTTTCTGTGTCGATCCTTTCGACAAAACATCCAAGTTCGACACCTGCGCAGGGGCCTCGCCTTGAGAATGTCCAATAATCTGTAAAAGTTATTGTCGAAATGAACGTTCCTAAGCCTTTTCATTCGAAGCCAGGAAAATTTCTAAATTTTCACTTGCGCGCGTTGGGTCGCAAAGAAGCGGCAAGCGACGAAAGAGTTCAGTGTGAACCGGAAGCATGGCAGGGAAGAGGGAAGAGGGAATCTCTCTTTGAAAACTTCTAAAATGAAGTAGCGATATTATTTTCATTGCTGAGCTTGAATGGAAGCATTGCATTTCGAACTTGAAGACAGGTGGATCAGCCGCGAAGCTTTTCATCCTCCAAGCAAACTATAAATTTCGAAAAATAAAGGAGCGATATTATTCTAAATTTCACTCTAAAAAAGCTCTCTCAAATCAAAATATTGTTGACCTTATTTGCGATAAATTATATAAACACGAATGAATTTTTAAGAATGTTTTTCCCTCTAGGATTCGCTCATGGCGCAAAACAAAAATCGACAAAAGAAAACACGACAAAAGCAACTCGACTTTTTTAGCAAACACTCGGTCTTTGCGGCGCGAAAAGAATTCGGCGGATCAATGCTGAAATCCCATCCGAAATGTAAACGTCCGCATTCCAAGAATAACTTCATGCACATCGTGCTGAAATCCCAGTACCGTCCGCAGATCGTGAGCTTCCGCGACGCCAGATACCTGCAAGACATTCAAAAGACTCTCATCGAAAAAGCCAAACTCTTCCACGTGAGCCTTGAGCAATTCAGTATCAACACCACTCACATCCATCTTTTGATCCGCGCGAAATCCCGAAAGGAATACATCGCCTTCCTCAAGACGATCAGCGCCTTGATTCCAAGAATCATCGGCGCGGCGAAGAAGGGTTCCCCCAGTCTTTATAAAAATCTTTGGGAAGCGCGGCCTTTCTCGAGAATTGTCAGCTGGGGCCGCGAGAAGATCCGCGTTGCCCTCTACATCGAACAGAATTTTTATGAAGCGATCGGTTTCATCCCTTACAAATCGCGAGAGAAGAGGTCCGCTGCTTAAACAACAGACTAGAAGCGGCCCACACATCTAGAGGCTTTGCTTCTCAGGAACTAAAATATAAGATCAAAAATTGACAAGATCAGGAATTTTACAGGATAGACCGACCTTTCTTAGGGCCAAGTCCGCTGTAAAATCCGTCAGTTCGAGTTTTTCTCAGAGCCTGCAAGAGCTTTCTTTGCGAGCTGCCAAAAATTTTCTTTTTCTGCGGGCGTAGCCGTTGAAAGTTCTTTCCCGTTTGCTTGCAGCAGCTCCTTCATTTTATAAAAGCGCTGTTCGAAGCGTCGATTGGCCACACGTAGGGCTTGCTCGGGATCCATTTTCAAATGGCGCGAAAGTTGCGCCAAACTAAAAAGGACGTCGCCGAGCTCATGTTCTATTTCAGCGGCAGATTGGGCGTCCAGCGCCTCGCGCAGCTCACGGGACTCTTCTTCGACCTTCAGCCAAACCTGCTCCGCGTTTTCCCAGTCAAATTGAAGTTTTTCGGTGCGCTGACCTATTTTATGAGCTCGTTGCAACGCCGGGAGGCCCGGGGGCACATCAAGATCTCGGTTGACAGAGGAACTCGCTTCGCCAGCCTTCGTACCGCCATCCTGAACAGCCGTCCCCGCGTGAGCGCCGTGAACGGCGCGAAGAGCCTTCTCTTTTTTCTTGATCTCTTCCCACTCGCGAATCACATCCTCCGTTTTCTGCAGTTTAACATCTGCGAAGACATGGGGATGGCGGCGAACTAATTTCTTATTGAGAGTCTCGATGACGTCAGCGAAATCGAAGGCCTGGCGCTCGGCCGCCAGTTGCGAGTGCAAAATCACCTGAAAAAGAACATCACCCAGTTCTTCCTTCGTCTTTTGATCATCGCCCTGCTCAAGGGCCTCGATCATTTCGAAAGTTTCCTCAATGGCGTATTGAGTCAAGGAGAGGTGAGTCTGCTCTTTGTCCCAAGGGCAGCCCTCGGGACCTCGGAGGTGCTGAACAAGCTCGACTAACGACTGAATTTGACGTAGATCCTGAGGGGGTTTTGGCATATATTTAACTGTATTTAACATAAACGCTTTCGTCCTACGATCTTTTTTCCGAAATGAAGCGTAATATAACAGCAGGATTATGCAACGACACAAAAGAAACAATCCAGCGACGCGAGTAAATTACGAGGATCACAGCCTCAAATTCCGCGAATGGGTCGACTCCATCGGGCTAGAAAAAACAATTCTGGGCCGCGTGATTCAGTTGATCGAAGACAAATACTTCGTTCGTCGAGCCGCCTTGATTTTTCTTTACTGTGTCGCTTTGTCTTACCTGATTTTTTTCCAAATCTCGATCCCCTATAAATTTTCGGTGGGAGATGTTTCCACCATCGATGTGATTTCGCCCATTGGTTTTGAAATGATCGACGAGGTCACCACCGAAGAAAAGCGTTTGAAGGCGGAATTTAGCGTGCCGGTGGTTTTTGATTACGACACCAACGTCTACGAACGAGTTTCAACCAACGTGATTCACTCTTTCCGCACCATGCGCAATTACGCCGAAGACGTCGTTTGGCCCAAAACCGCGGCGGGCCGCGAAGTCAAAGTAAAAGAGTTTTTTCAGTACAAGCCCCAATTTGAAAAGCAATTGGGTGTCAGCGTTTCTGATTTTATGTTTGAATGGCTGGTGGATCATCGTTTCAATCCGCGCATTGAGGGCATCGTCCTGCGCAATCTCGAGAGCTGGTATACCAGTCGTATCGCCGAGTCTCCTGATCGCTTCATCCCGAATAATCAAGCGACGGTGGTCGCTCGGGTCGTACACCGAAATAACCTCGGCCACGAGCTGAGTATGCCAAAAAGTGAAATCGTGGATTTACAAGTTCCCGAGCACTTCAATTACGTCGATAAACATATGGTGAGCAGTTTTAACGAGAGCGACCGCACGAATCTGCTTTATTTTGCCCGCTCTTTGTTGATGCCTAATTTGACCCTCAACAAACAGGAAACGGCCTCTCGTCGGCAGGCGGCGCGGGACGCGGTCCTGCCGGTGAATATCTCGATCAAAAAAAATCAAACGATCATCGCTCAAGGAACGGTGGTGCAACCTTTCCAGATGGCCGTGATCAAGCAGATCGAAAACATTCAGTCGGATCGCCATAAGGACGTCATGGCGGTCGCACTCGCCTTGATGCTCGCTATTTCGATTTTGGTTTTTTTCTCTTACATCAAGCGTTTCACCATTAATAAAATCCGTACCGATTTTAAGGATTTTTCCGTGATGATGCTGATCGCGATCACGGTTGTGCTCATCACGAAGATTTTTCTTTTTATCACGGATGCGGCCTTTGTCACCCGCTTTGGCCATTTCCTCACGCCTTCGATCTTTCTCTATGCCGCTCCCGTCGCGGCGGCTCCGATGCTTGTGGGTTTGCTCGTGGTTTCGGGCGAAGTGGTTTGGTTATTCACGGCTTTTTTGGCGATCTGCCTGGGCATCATGGTGGATTTCAACTTTAGCTTCATGATCGTGACTCTGATCGGGGGCATTGCCGCAGCCCGAGGAGTTTTCAATTGCAAAACCCGCAATGATATTTACTTTGCGGGTTTTCGCACGGGCTTGATCAATGCCGTCATGATCGCGACGGTCCTCACGATTTCGAAAGTGGATCAAGAGGGCGCCGCGAAGGAAATCCTTCTTTGCGTCCCGGCGGGTTTTCTCGGCGGCGTTTTCAGTTCCCTCATAACGATGATGCTGATCCCGATGCTCGAGTCTGTGTTTAGTTATACCACAGACGTGAAGCTGCTCGAACTGAGTAATCTGAATCATCCTCTGCTGAAGGAGATGATCGTGAAAGCTCCGGGCACCTATCATCACTCGATGATGGTGGGCTCAATGGTCGAGGCCGCAGCTGAAGAAATCGGGGCCAATCCCTTGTTGGGAAAAGTGATGTGCTATTACCATGACATCGGTAAAATGGAGCACGCCAATTATTTCATCGAGAATCAAAAACCAGGTCATAATCCGCACGACTATATTTCGCCGTTCATGAGCAAAACCCTGCTGGTCGCCCACGTCAAAGACGGGGTCGAAATGGGCATGACTTTCAAGCTCGGGAAGCCCATTATCGACGGCATTATCCAACATCACGGAACGACCCTGATTTCTTTTTTCTACAACAAAGCTCTCGATCTTAAAAAAGAATCGGATCCAGAAATTTCAGATCAAGATTTCCGTTACCCAGGGCCCAAGCCTCAGTTCAGGGAATCGGCTCTATGCATGCTGGCGGATAGCATCGAGGCGGCCGCGCGCTCTCTCGATGAACCGAATCCGGCCCGTTTGCAAAATATCGTTCGCAATATCATTCAGCGTAAATTTCAAGACGCCCAGCTCGATGAGTGTAATTTAACTCTCAAAGATATTTCGCGGGTCGAGACGGCCTTCACGCGTATTTTGCTGGGCATTTACCATCAGCGTATTGATTATCCTCGCAGCGCGGGCGGAGGAATGGGAGATTTGACGACCCGTGGGGTTTCGGCCCCGTGAATCTTCTGATCATCAATGACTCTTCGGTGCGACAACCCAGGGCTTTTTTGCAAAAATGGATCGCGGCTTTAAGCGTTCATCTTTTGCGGCAAAAAATTATTTCCGCACAAATTCAAAAAAAAGAGCTCACCTTGGTTTTTCTCAACCCAACGGCGGCCCGCAAGCTTAATTTTGAGTTCCGCAATCGCCGCTATGCGACGGATGTCTTGAGTTTTTCAAGTGAAGACCCGGATTCTTTAGGAGAGCTCGTGCTCTGCCCCCAGGTACTGCAGCGTCAGGCCAAGGAACATGATCTTTCCTACCAAAAGGAGCTGGGCTATATGGTGCTGCACGGAGTTTTGCATCTTTTGGGTTACGACCACGAGGTTTCTGAAAAGGAAGCACAGAAGATGTTCCGCCTGCAGGACGAGCTCTTCGAAAAGATGCTCGCGAGGCTGCGTTCCGTAGATTGACTTCAGCAAGGCCTCCGCAGACACTGGTTGGCGAGGAAAACTATGTCAATTGTAGCAGAAGTTTCAGACATCAAAAGAAAAATTTCGGAACTGGGAAATTTCGGTCAAGAGCTCCGGGGGTATCTTTGACTTAGAGAAAAAGAAAAGACGCCTCGAAGAGATTGCCATGCAATCTGAAAATCCCGCCATTTGGAATAAACCCGACGAAATGCAGAAGCTGAACCGTGAAAAATCCCTGCTTGAGAAAGCGGTGAACGAGTTCGATGCCTATTATAATCGCCTCGAAGATGTCAAAGTGCTGCTCGAAATGGCCACGGACGCTCAAGACGAAGAGACCTTCAAAGAGGTTAAAAGTGAACTCCAAGTCATTGAAAAATTAGGCTCGGAACTTGAACTGAAACGTGTACTGAATGGCGAGCTCGATGCCAACAACACCTATCTTTCGATCAACTCGGGCGCGGGCGGTACTGAGTCTTGTGATTGGGCAGCCATGCTGCTCAGAATGTACACGCGCTACTGCGATCAACACGGTTTTCGCTATGAAGTTATGGAAATGAACGAAGGCGAAGAGGCGGGAATTAAATCCTGCACCCTGTTGATTGAAGGAGCCTATGCCTACGGCTACTTGAAGGCAGAGTCAGGCGTGCATCGCCTGGTGCGCATTTCTCCCTTTGATTCCAATGCGCGTAGGCATACGTCCTTTGCCTCTGTTTTTGTTTGGGCCGAAGTCGATGATAGCATCGAAATTGAAGTGCGTCCTGAGGACTTAAAAGTGGACACCTTCAGATCCAGCGGCGCCGGTGGACAGCACGTCAATAAAACAGACTCGGCCGTGCGCATGACCCATATCCCGTCGGGCATCATTGTTTCGAGTCAGCAGCAACGTTCGCAAATCCAGAATCGGGAAAAGGCCTTGAAAATGTTGAAGGCCGCCCTTTACGAAAAAGAAGTTGAAAAGCGCAATGCCGAAAAAGACATGCTTAATTCGGTGAAAAAAGCCAACGAATGGGGATCGCAAATTCGGTCCTACGTGATGCATCCTTACCAAATGGTGAAGGACCATCGAACGGACCATGAAACCAGTCAAGTTCAGGACGTGATGAACGGCGACCTGGATGATTTCATCATGGCCTTTTTAAAGAATCAAATGACCCTCGCGACGGCGCCCGAGAAAAGTCTTTCGTGAAATCGCCACTTCTCTGGGTCGCCTGGAAACTTCTTTTTAATAAAAAATCCTTGCTGAAGGGTTCGGTGCTTTTTTCCTTTGTGGGACTGGTTCTCGGAGTGGCATCGCTCGTCGTTTCGATGGCGGTGATGAGTGGTTTTGAGTCCACTTTGCGGCAAGCGATGGCCGATGTGACGGGACATGTGCAAGTGATCAAGCGGTCGCGGCTGCAAGACAGTTGGCAAGAACTCGAGGAGCGGATCAAGAAATTGGAACCGACTCTCGTCAGCAGCGCGCGTTTCGTTTTTGTGGAAGCTTTGATGGCAAAAAACGGCCAAATTTCGACGGTGCTCATTCAAGGCGTCGATGCGGATCGCATGGATTTGGTGCTTAATCTGAAAACACGGGTGATCGAAGGCGTGGGGACTTTGAAAAACTCCGGCCCCGTTCCTTCTATTTTTATTGGTAAAGGTCTTGCCAAGAAAATGCGGGTGAGTGTCGGTGACGAAATAAAAGTGGTGGTTCCCATTGCCGAAACGTTGGAGTCAGGGCAGTTTAAAAGAAACATCGGCACTTTCAAAGTGGCCGCCATCATGGACCTCGGAAAATATGATTGGAATGAGCGTTTTCTGGTGACTGATTTGGCGAGTGCGCAGAAAGTGGCGCAAATCAATGATCGTTACACCGGTCTCTTGCTCAAATTTAGGGATATCAATTACGCCCGTCAGGCGAGCTTCAATCTCAGTCAAAATTTAGGGGCCCCTTACTGGGTCAGGGATTGGCGAGACGCGAACGAAAATCTTTTCCAAGCTGTCGTGATGGAGCGGGTGGTGATTTTCTTCGTGGTTCTGGTGATCGTTTTGGTCGCGGCATTTAATATTGCGAGCACTCTTTTTGTCAGCGTGGTCCAGCGCTACGCAGATATCGCCATCCTTAAAACGGTGGGTATGACGCGCAAATCAGTGATGAAACTTTTTAGCCTGCAAGGGATTTTGATGGGCCTATGTGGTCTGTTTTTAGGATCTGTACTGGGCTATGTTTTGGCCCTGCTTTTTGGCGGGTTAGAAAATGCGTTGGGACTTGTTGAGGGGTCCGTTTATAAAATTGACGGCATCACGGTGCAGATTCGTTTGATCGATCTTGCGGCCGTCTGGCTAGCCACCTTAGTGATTTGTTTTATCGCCACTCTGGCTCCGGCGTACCGGGGCTCAAAACTCAATCCTGTCGAGGGACTTCGCAATGGATAATTATTTGATCAAAGGCGTGAACATCCAGAAGGCCTATACCCAAGGCTCTGAGCAGCTTGAAATCCTCCGGGGCATTTCCTTTGAAATTGCGCCTTCTCAGGCTGTGGCTATTTTAGGGGCTTCTGGCACAGGCAAAAGCACCCTGTTGCAAATTTTAGGAACCCTGGATAAGCCCAATCAAGGGGAGTTATTTTTTGAAGGCCGCGATCTACTGAAAATGTCGGATGAAGAGGTCTCGCAATTTCGCAGCGAAAAAATGGGTTTCGTTTTTCAGTTCCATCATCTTTTGAACGAGATGACGGCCCTCGAAAATGTGATGATTCCTTGTCGAGTCGCGGGTGAGCCTGCGGCGCAAGCACGCCAGAAAGCCGAACATCTTTTGGGATTGATGGGACTGCACGCCCGTTTTAAGCATTACCCCAATGAATTGAGTGGTGGGGAACTGCAAAGGGTCGCGATTGCGCGGGCCTTGGTCCGTCAGCCTAAAATTTTATTTGCCGATGAGCCTACCGGAAATTTGGATTCCCATAATAGTGCGCGGATTCAAGAACTTTTCTTCGAGCTGCAAGCGAAGCTAGGGCTGGCCTTAGTGGTCGTCACTCATGATTTGCAGTTTGCAACGCGCTTTCCGCGCGTGCTGCGCATGAAAGACGGGGTTTGGGCGAGCTAATCGTTCCAATCGGCAATGTGTCATTTGCATTCTTTTGACAAGCCTTTCGTCTTAATATTGAATCATTTCACCGTGGTTCTGCTATTTTTACGCCTTGAGTTAGGATGAATCTTTTGCAGTTTAAATACATCTGTTTCGCCTTTCTGCTGACTCTTGCTGGAGAAACTTTTGCGGCCCCGAAGTCCTCTTCGGTACGCAAAAACACGGCCGTTGCGGCCAAAAAGCCAGTGGCAAAAAAGATCGAAAAAGAAGCTGTCGTCTCTCCACAGGTGGTTGGAAAAATCAAAGCGATTCAAGTTTCGGGAAATCGTAAAATTGAAAAAGATGCGATTTTAGCGAAAGTCGTGACCAAAGTGGGCGACGATTATTCGGAGACGGGGATCCGCAATGACGTGATCGAGCTCTTTAAATTGGGTTATTTTTTAGATATTCGGGTGGACCGTCAGGGGACGGGGGATCAAATTGTCTTGACCTACCAGGTGGTCGAAAAACCTTCGATTTCCGAAATTGTTTATGAAGGAAATAGCGAGGTCAAGAATGACGATCTCGCCGAAGCCGTCGGGATCAAGGCCTATCAAATTTTGAATATGGCGAAGGTTAAAGAAGGCGTCGATAAGATGCAAAAACTCTATGAGGACAAGGGTTTCTTCCTCGCGAAGGTCGACGTTGATGTGCAGGACGTTAAAAAAGACGAGACAGTGAAGGTCACCTTCAAGATCCGCGAAAATGACAAAGTGAAGGTGAAAAAAATCACCTTCCTAGGAAACAAAAAACTTTCGGATGGGCTTTTGAAGTCTAAAATGCTCACCTCCGAAGGGGGATATTTCAGCGCCATCAGCGGTTCGGGCCAGTATAAGCAGGAAATGTTTGACCGGGACGTGCAGATTCTGCGCTTTGTTTATTACAATCAGGGTTACGTTCAAGCAAAAGTAGAGCGCCCTCAAGTCTACGTGACCCCCGACAAGAAAAATATTTACATCACCATTCGGGTGGAAGAGGGCGAACAGTACGACGTCGGCGAAATTGACTTTGCGGGCGACATTCTTTTTCCTCGCCAAGAGCTTTTTGATTCGATCGAAATCAATAAGAATAAAGTTTTTGCCTACGATATCCTGCAAAAGGATATCAGTAATTTGACGGCCAAATACGGCGATTTGGGTTACGCCTATGCCAACGTCATTCCTCGTTACCGTTTCAACGACAAGGAACGCAAAGTCGATTTGGTTTTTGAATTCGACAAGGGAACGAAGGTTTATTTCGGTCGCATCAATGTGGTGGGAAATTCCAAAACGCGGGATAAGGTCGTGCGCCGCGAACTCAAAGTGCGTGAGGGCGAGCTCTACAATGAGACTCGGCGCCGGGCTTCCGTCGAAAACATTCAACGCTTAGGATTCTTTGAGGACGTCAATTTTAAAACCTCGGTTGATCCCAATAAAACCGACATCATGAATGTCGATATCGTAATCAAAGAGCGCAATACCGGGCAGATCCAATTGGGAGCGGGTTACGGCAGCTCCACCGGTTTTACTTTGCAAGGCTCCGTCAACCAAACGAACTTCTTGGGTAAGGGCCAGAACCTAGGGGTTTCTTTGAATATGGGCGGTGAGGGAAGTTACTTTAATCTCTCTTTCACCGAACCCTATCTGAATGACAGTTTGTGGTCGACGGGCTTCGATATCTATAAGAGCTCCAACACGGGTCGCGTGAATTATGATGAGGACCATGTGGGGGCGGACGTTCGCTTGGGTCATCCCATTGGCAATAGTGAAACGACCCGTGGCTTTTTGAAATTGAAATACGACAATTCCAATTTGAAAGCGAAGTTGGATCAAAATGGTTTGGATACGGATCAGGAACTTTATCCCCTGGACACGGCTTCAGGTGACACGGTTTCGGTTTCAGGTATTGTGGAATATGACACCCGTAATGATCGCTTCTCGCCATCGAAGGGAATTTTTGCCTCTGCTAGTTACGAATATGCGGGCCTCAGCGAATTGAAATTTTATCGTGTCAGTGGGACTCTTCGCTATTTTAAAAATCTTTTCTGGGACGTGATTTTCCGCAACTCTTTGCAGCTGGCGCAAATTGGGCCCGTGGATGGACGGCCGGTTCCTTTCAATGAATTGTATCTCTTAGGGGGACCGTACTCGCTGAGGGGTTATCGCAGCTACCGTGTGGGTAAGATGAAGCTTTCAACCCGAACGCGGGATCAGTTGATTGCCCAGGGACAGAGTCTTGCGGATGCGACCGCGAATGCGATGAGTTTCTACGGAGGAACGAAGGAAGCCATGTATCAAGGGGAGTTGCAATTCCCTCTGATCAAAGAGGCCGGGATTATGGGTGTGGGATTCTACGACATCGGGTCTGCGGATGATACGATCAACTCCGACACCTTGTTTAGTGATATTGGTTTTGGGGTCCGTTGGTTTTCGCCCATTGGCCCTTTGCGTTTCGAATGGGGATTCCCTTTGAATCGAAATTCGTTGTACCATGACCCGACCGTTTTTGAGTTTTCGATTGGAACGCCTTTTTAAAGGCTTCGTCGATCAAAGGGCCGGTCAACAGGGGCGTGACAATGTAGTTGCTTGATTGAATTTTTGTTTTTAAGATGGATTGTCTCACAGGAGGATGGAAATGAAGAGTGGATTGATCGTATTGAGCCTAGTGTTGGTGGCGAGCTTTGCTCAAGCCGAAGTTAAAATTGGATTTGTAGATATGCAAAAAGCTATTCAATCCACTTCGACTGGGAAAAAAGCTAAAGTGGAACTTGAAGGTGAGTTTAATAAAAAGAAAAAAGAATTGGAAAAGAAAGAAGCCGATTTGAAAAAAATGGGCGAGGATTTGGAGCGTAAGAAGTCTGTTCTCTCGGAGGAAGTTCTGGGTAAGAAACAGGCTGAATTCCAAGACGAGATGATGAAATACCGTGATGTGGTTGGCAAAAGCCAATCCGAGATTCAAAAGAAAGAGCGCGAGCTGACGGCGCCAATTTTGGATAAAATGAAAAAGGTCATTGAGAAAATTGCGAAGGAAAAGGGCTACTCCGTCATCCTTGAGAATTCGCAAATGGTTTTATTTGCAACAGCTGACTCTGATTTGACAGATGAAGTGGTCAAGGCCTACGAAAAAGACAAATAGTTTTTAAAAGTTCATTTTTCTTCAAAAGGGCCTAAAAGGCCCTTTTGAAGTTTGAGCACCTGGCATATTATCTTAAGAACAACCCGAATGAGGCTTCTCTATGAAAATTCATCCCTCGAGCACCATTTCCCCCGATATTGAAATTGCTGACGACGTGGAAATTGGACCCTACTGTTTGATTCAAGGAAAAGGAAAGATTGGCAAAGGCACTTGCATAGAGGGTCATGTGACTCTCGGCTCCCGCTACGGAATCATCGAAATCGGCGAGGGTAATCATTTTTCGCCTGGTGCCGTCATTGGCGGTCCCCCCCAGGATGTTTCTTACAAAAATGAACCGACGCGATTAGTGATTGGCAACAACAATGTCTTTCGTGAGTTTTCGACGGTTAGTTTAGCGACGACGAAAGCCGATGGGAAAACAGAAGTGGGTAACAATTGCTATCTCATGTCCTACACTCATGTGGGACATGACTGCAAAATCGGCAATAACGTCATCATGGTGAATAACTCTCACTTAGGTGGGCACTGTGAAATTGAAGACGGAGTGATCATCAGCGGCGTCTGTGCTTTGAATCAATTTACCAGAGTGGGACGCTTGGCCTTTATTGCCGGCAACAGTATCGTGAATAAAGATATTTTACCTTTCTCGAAGGCGCAGGGAAATTACGCGGTCATCCGCGCCACCAATAAAATTGGTCTCATGCGAAAAGGTTTTTCTAGAGAAGAAGTCGCCAATGTCCATAAGGCCCTCCGCATCCTGATCATGGGTTCAGCGACGGTGGAGGAGGGCTTAGCGCGCATTCAAGGGGAATGCACTCCTTCTGAAAATATTGAATACCTTCTCAATTTTGCTAAAAAATCAAAGCGAGGGCTCGCTCTCAACCGCAAATCAAAGGGATCGGGCGAGGACGGCGATGAGTAAGTCCCTTCTGCGCGCGGCCGTGGTGGGTGTGGGTTATCTTGGTAATTTTCACGCCCAGAAATATAAAAACAATCCCCACGTGAAACTGATGGGGGTTTGTGATCACTCTCCCGCCCAGGCGGATCGGATTGCCTCAGAACTCGGTGTCGCGGCCATTCATCGAGCAGAAGATCTGGTGGGCCAAGTGGACCTCGTGACGATCGCGGCAAATACCCTCAGTCACTTTGAACTCGCGAAGCTTTTTTTAAGTCACGGTATTCACGTCAATGTTGAAAAGCCCATCACGGCGACATCTGCGCAGGCCCAGGAGTTGATCGATCTTGCACAGGAGAAAAATCTCAAACTCGCGGTGGGTCACATCGAAAGATTCAATCCCTCCGTGCTTGAAATTAAGAAACATCTCAAGGATGTCCAGGAAATTGAACTCATTCGTGTTGCCACCTACAAAGCGCGCGGCGCCGATGTCAGTGTTCTGCATGACCTGATGATTCACGATATCGATTTGCTTTACTGGCTTTCAGGCAGCGAAATCGAAAGCATGCAGGCCTCGGGCATCTGCCTGATTTCTTCGGAGCTTGACACGGGGACCGCTCACTTCCGCATGAAAAATGGGATCTTGGCGTCCATTCACGTGAGCCGAATTTCACCGGTGGCTTTGCGTTCGATCAAAGTCACTCAGCCAGGACTTATTATTTCTGCAAATACCGGCACCCATGAGCTTGAAAAAATAGAAGCCGGAACACCGGGCGGGCATGAACCTGTTAAGTTCACCCGTTGGAGCCTTGGCAAAGAAGACGCCTTGCAAAGAGAGACGGACGCCTTCGTTGATGCGGTTCTCAATAATAAGGCCTGCGTCGTGACGGGACTGGATGGTTTCAAGGCGCTTGAGTGCATCGAAAAAATTCTGCAAAAGACTGAAAATAAAAAATGAAAAAAGAAGTGATGATTGTGGCCGCCGAGGCTTCCAGCGTAACTTACGCGCAAAGACTGCTCGAGTTTTGGAAAAAGACGGGACAGGACATTCATGCTTTCGGTGTCGGCAGCCAGGATATGGAAAATATAGGCTTTGAGCGTCTCGGTCGATCGGAAGATATGGCCGTCGTCGGCGCGGCCGAAATCCTTGCTCATTTCAGTGAGCTCAAGGCCGTGTTTAATCGGCTTGTCGAAGAGGCCACCCAACGCCGTCCCCGTGTCGTCATCGTGATGGACTATCCGGAATTCAATTTAATGCTCGCAAAAAAAATGCATGCCTTGAATATTCCCGTGGTTTATTATATTTCCCCGCAGGTCTGGGCCTGGCGCAAGGGCCGCGTAAAAACCATTCAAAAATACTGCAAGAAGGTTTTCGTTCTCTTTCCCTTTGAAGTTTCTTTTTATGAAGAGCACGGAGTTCCCTGTCAGTTCGTGGGCCATCCTTTGCTCGATGAAATGGATGAAAAACTTTTTGATCCCGAATACCATATGATCCGTCGTCGGCAGTGCGGGATTCAAGACAATGAAATTGTCCTGGGTCTTATGCCGGGAAGCCGTCGTCTCGAATTGAAGCAGCATTTTCAAATTCAGTTGGATGTCACTCGGCTGCTCATGAAGAAGCACCCGAATTTAAAGGTCCTTATTCTGGTCGCGCCGACCTTCACCAAGGAACAGATCCAAGATCACCTTGAAGATTTTCGTTTACCGTATATTTTGTTGAAGGATGATCCTTTCCGTATGATCCACCTCTGCGACTTGATGCTGGTGGCTTCAGGAACCGCAACTCTTCAGGTCGGCCTTTTGCGTAAGCCCATGGTCATCATGTATAAGATGAAGTGGCTCACGGGACTTTTTGCGAAACTTGTCGTGCGTGGAACCAAATATTTTGGCCTGGTTAATTTGATTTTGAATCGGCAAGTCGTGCCGGAGCGATTTCAGTCCGAGGTCAATGCGCCCCTGCTAGCCGCTTTACTGGATCGGTATATTACAGATGAACCTTACCGACAAAAAATCGAAGCCGAATTGGGTGAGTTGATTCAATATTTAGGCGATAAGGGCGCGACCAAGCGGGTTGCGGAAGCCTTGCAGGAGTATCTCGTTTGATGCGTTGGGGGCGGCCTCTTTCTGTTATTTATGGTGCTGTGACCGAACTCAAGAATGACCTTTTTAACCGCAAACGTCTTAAAATTCATCGCGTTTCCATTCCCGTTCTGAGCATCGGCAATCTCACGGTGGGCGGAACGGGGAAAACACCCTTCGTCGATTACGTGATTCATTATTTTCAAAAAAAGCAGGTCCGCGTGGGGGTTGTTGCTCGGGCTTACAAAGCGCAGGCGAAGGATCCAATCAAGGTGGACCTGAAGCTTGCGCAAGGCAGTTCTGTTTTTGGCGATGAGCCGCTTTGGCTTGCGCGCAGGAATCCTCAGGTGTCTGTTTTTGTGGGGGCACGCAAATGGGAAATTGCCCAGATGGCCGTTCGCGCAGAAACCCTGGATCTGCTTTTGGTTGACGATGGTTTTCAGCATCGGCAGTTGCACCGAGACTTAGATATTTTGATCTTGGACGCGACCGAGAAATGGGAAAATTATCAGGTTTTACCTCTAGGTCGCGCGCGCGAGAGTTTCGAAAATAAAGCGCGGGCCCAGGTCGTAGTTCTGTCAAAATGCAACTGGGCCTCGCCCGAGGAAGTCTTTCGATTGAAAGAGAGAGTTTCTTCGAGTCCCTTGATTGTCGAAACAGTTTCTCTTTTAAAAAGATTTAGAAATTTTAAAACAGGCGGGACGAGACTCGCTCAAGATTTTAAAACCTCTTCGGCCTTGCTTTTTTCTTCAATTGCCCGGCCAGAGATTTTTAAAGAAAATATGCGGCAGGTGTTTAACCAAGTTGAAGCCCTGCCTTTTCCTGATCATCATATTTTTGATGCCGACGATATCGCGAGCATCCTGCGCAAAAAAAAATCCTTGGATTATATCTGTTGTACCGAGAAAGAAGCCGTTAAGCTGGATCATCTCTGGCCCGATGAAGAGGATCTTTGGGTGGTCGAGTTGGAAATAGAAATCCGCACGAATGAGGAAAAATTGCATGAGATTTTTGATCAGTTTTGTCCTTAGGGTTTTTGCCCGGTTTTTGCGGATTTGGCCGCGGTCCTGGCTGCGGGCCTGGGGCGGGATTCTGGGCTTTTTGTGGATCGATGTTTTTCGTTTTCGCCGAGACATCGTTCTTGCTAATTTAAAAATCGCCTTTCCCGAGTGGTCTGCTTCCCAACGCCTGCAGGTCGGTCGCGAGTCTGTTTATCAGTTGGGTTATAATTTTGCCGAGTTTTTTATGATTCCGGCCATGGATGAGGCCTGGCTCAAAAAAAATGTGGTTTTTGAAGGGGTCGAGAATTTCATCAAAGCCCACAACCAAAAAAAAGGGATTTACTTCCTCACTTTGCACTTAGGCAATGGGGATATCGCAGCGAACGCCGTCGCCATGCGCTTCTGCGAACTTTTTATCATTACCAAAAAATTTAAAAATAAACTGTTCAATGACATATGGTTTTCGATCCGCGGTGCTAAAGGTGTCAAATATATCGAAGCCCACGGGCCGAGCAACGCGTTTGAAATTATGAAAGCCCTCAAGAAAAATGCGGCCGTTATTTTTGTGGTCGACCAATTTATGGGGAAACCCTACGGGATGGCGACGAAATTTTTTGGTCAAAGGACGGGGACAGCCTATGGCTTAGCTCTCTTTGCGCAAAAAACCAAGTCTCCGGTGGTTCCTACTTACACATACAATGGCCCTGATGGCAAAATGCATATTGTTTTCGAGCCGATTGTGGACTTAACTCCTTTCGTCAGCGATGATAAAGAGCAAACGCTGAGAAATCTGACTCAGCATTTTTGCGATATCGTTGAGCGGATCGTCGTTCTTTACCCCGAGCAGTGGCTCTGGGTGCACCGAAGGTGGAAGGATTTTGAGTGAAAAGGATTCTCACAGGCTGTTTTCTTTTTCTCTCCGTGTGCTCGCTGTGCGCGTTGCCAGGATGCACCTCTAAATTTCTCAAGTACGATAAACCCGACCAGCTGCAAAAGAATGAAGAGTTCAATCAAGCCGTCAAAATTGAAAAAGCCGAAGAGGTTCCCGCACCGGGCCCTGCCGAGCCTGCTCCTGTCGTCGTCCAGCCGCCGCCGGTTCTGACGAAGGCAAAGAGCAAGAAAGTTTCGCGAAAAAAGAAAACAGTGACGGGCGTTGCCCACGCAGAAGAAACGCCAGCTGTGCCTACCCCGCGCCAGCCTGATCTTGAAGACATGGAAGGTTTTCCCCCCGGAAAACGTCGGCCCTTGGTCGATCCTTACCGTGTGGGTGAAGTGGTCACTCACGATGTGCATTACTTTGCGGTCTCTGCCGGAGAACTTAAACTGAAGGTAGAGCCTTTTCAGCAGGTGAATGGCCGCAAGGCCTATACTTTCGTGACTGAGTTGAAATCATCGAGTCTTTTTTCGAAATTTTACAGCGTGGATGACCGGGTCGAGACCTTGGTTGATTTCGAAGATCTTGTGCCGCGGGTTTTCTCTTTGCACGTGAAAGAAACGGGACAGCTCCGTGAAGCCCGCTCGCTCTTTGACATGACGAAGATGTCAGCGACTTATTGGGAAAAAAAGGTCACGGAAAAAAGTGGCGTTGAAGAGAAAAAGCAGCAATGGGATATCTTGGCCTATTCACAAAATGTTTTTAGCGCTGCCTTTTATATGCGAGTTTTTAAGTGGGAAGTCGGAAAAGAATACGCCTTTAGCGTCGCCGATGATGAGAAAAATCTGCTTTTTAAAGGCACGGCCCTGCGCAAAGAAAAGTTACAAACGGACCTGGGTCCCTTCGACGCCATTGTGATCAAACCGGTGATCACGACCCGCGGGGTTTTTACGCCCGTCGGGGATATCTTTATTTGGCTTTCCGACGATGAGCACAAGTACGTCCTGAGGATTGAATCCAAAATCAAAATTGGAACCCTGGTCTCGGAAGTGACAAAGATCGAGCCCGGAAAACCCTGAGGCTTTGAGCGTTTTGCTTGAAACCCCTAGATGATCGTCTAAAACCGGTCGAGGCTAGATATCTTTCACTGTCGGCCCCTCTACAATAGAAAGATGCCAGCTCCAACGTGTCGCCATTTTTCAGGGTCCAAGCCCTGTGCAAAATCCACTCTCTGCGAAGAGATATGTCCCTTTTTCGAAGTTTCGTCCATTCGTCTTTTGATTGTGCATTTAGGCGCGCTCGGTTCTGTCGTGCGCAGTACTTCTTTATTGAAAGCGATCAAGAGAAAATACCCTTCTTCGCAGATCACTTGGGTGACCGATGCGCCGGCACACCGGCTTTTGCAAAATCATCCCCTCATTGATCGCGTTTTCACCACCCAAGCTCAAGATCTCCTGGCTTTGCGGGCTCTGGAGTTCGAAGTGGGTTTTGTTATTGATAAATCTTTGATGGCGGCGGGGGTTCTCAAGCAGACTCAGGTCGATCAGATTTTTGGTTTCATCGCAGATTCCCGAACCGGCGCGATTCTTCCGGCCACTCCGGCGGCCGAGGAGCTATGGACTCTGGGTTTGGACAATCATAAAAAATTTTTCGTCAATACAAAGCCCGAAACGCAGCTGCTGGTGGAGGCTCTCGAATTGGGACCCTTTCGCCGAGATGAATACAACCTTCCTTTGAGTCTGGCAGAAGAAAAACAACGGGACTTGAGAAAAAGCAATTGGTCCATGGCGAAGAGTCAATTTCTTCTGGGAATTAATACGGGATGCAGTGACGTGATTCCTGCTAAAAAATTAAGTGTCGAGTTTCAAAGGCAAGTGATTCGGCAACTTTCTTCTCGAAGTGATTTGCAAATTGTTCTTTTAGGTGGTCCCGAGGACGAAGAGCGCAATCGGCAGATTGCTCAAGATTTAAATGTGATTGAAAGTCCGACCACTTTGGGTTTACGCGATGGCCTTGTGAGCGTGGCGGCCTGCGATTTTATTCTTACGGGTGACAGCCTCGGGATGCATATGGCGATCTCGCAGAAGAAGTACACCATCGCCTGGTTCGGACCGACTTGCGCACAGGAAATCGACCTTTACGGGCGGGGCGAAAAGATTCAAACATGGGCGACCTGTGCTCCCTGTTGGAAGAGAGTTTGCTCTCAAAGCCAAATGTGCTACGATCAGGTTTCGGAATCCCAGGTTCTCGCTGCGGTGGATAAAGGAATCGATTTTGTCAGCCAATTTGATCGTACAGACAGCCTTTTTGGGCGATCTGCTTTTGAGCATTCCGCTATTTAAGCGGCTCCGTGTTCTGTGGCCTGATCATAAGCTTATTCTTGTTTGTAGAAAAGGTCTTGGGGATTTTTTTATCCAAATGGGCCTGATTGATCAAGTTTACGAAATCAAAAAAGGCGACGCGGAATCTTACCGCCGGGTTCTTAAAAATCTGCAGAAAGAACAAATTGATCATCTTTTCGCGCCTCACGAATCGTGGCGCAGCGTTTTTTTCTGCCGCAAAATCACAGCCGCACAAAAAATTTCTTTTCAAAAATTTGCGCGGAGTCTCTTTTTTGATCGTCTGATCAAAAAAGCGATCGACCTTCCTGATTCTTTAAGGCAGTTGAGTTTGCTGACCCCCTTTGATCAAGACTTGGCGGCTAAACTCAAAGACTACGAGAAAAATGGCAGGCCCTACACCCTCTCCCCCGAGGGACATCTTTCTGCTCCTCCTGGTTGGGCTAGCATGAACGGGCAGGAGAAACTTTTACAGGACTCAAAGACCTACGAAGCTCTTTTGCACAGGCTGTCCCTCGCGGATAAGAATTTTCAACGAAGCATTTTGATTTTTCCCGGGAGTGTCTGGGCCACCAAGCGATGGACCGAAGAGGGGTTTATTCAAGCAGGTCAAGATCTTCAAAAAAAGGGCTATCCCATCGTGATTATGGGTGGTCCGGGGGAAGAAGCCCTTTGCAAGTCCATCGCTCAGCAGATCCCCCAAGCCATCGATCTCTCGGGGCGAACGAGTCTTTACGAATCCGCTTTGCTGATCAGCCACGCGGCTCTCGTGATTGGAAATGATAGCGCCTCTTCGCATTTAGCGAGTGTCGCGGGAACGCCGCTTCTCGCGGTCTTTGGTCCGACTATTTTGGAATTTGGCTATCGACCCTGGTCTGCCCAGGCGTTCATTCTACAAGACAACGAGCTGCGCTGCCGTCCCTGCGGAAAGCACGGACATCAGAAATGCCCGCTCGGCACCCATGCCTGCATGAAAAATATCGCGGCCCGTGAAGTCGTCAAAAAAGCAGAGCTTATTCTTCGCTGAAATCTTTCACGTTGATCGCGTATTTACGAATTTTGCGCAGAAGAGTGTTCTTCGGGATATTGGCCTGCGCCACGGTTTGGTTGATGCGTCCTTTGTTGGCTTTCAAGGCCGTGATGATAAAGTCCTTTTCCATCTCTTCTTTGAAGGCATCAAAATCAAGAGGCCCGCTGTAATCCATGGGCATTGATTTTTCACTATTTTCGGCCGAAGGAAAGCGCACCGTCTCTGGTAAACTTTCGGAAGTGATGACGTGGGAGTTCTCAACGATGAAGGCCCTTTCAATCATATTTTCAAGTTCACGGATGTTTCCGGGCCAGCGGTATTTTTTCAGTAGATCGATTGTTTCGGGAGTGATGCCCGTGATCGTTCGTCCATGTTGCTTTGAAAATTTTTTGATAAAATGTTGAGCCAAGGCCGGAATGTCTTCGCCGCGATCGCGCAGGGGGGGTAAGAAAATCGGCATGACGTTGAGCCGGTAAAAAAGATCTTCACGGAAGTGACCTTCGGCCATCATTTTTTCGAGATTCCGATTGGTGGCCGCGATGATGCGGGTATTGGTCTTCACCTCACGGGTTCCGCCGACCGGCGTGAATTTGCGTTCCTGTAAAACACGCAAGAGTTTCACTTGCATATCGGGCTTGAGTTCCCCGAGTTCATCCAAAAATAAGGTTCCGTTATTGGCCATTTGAAAGCGTCCGATTTTTCGCTCGATGGCCCCGGTAAAGGCGCCCTTTTCGTGGCCAAAAAGTTCGCTTTCCATGAGTGATTCGGGAATCGCGCCGCAATTGATCGCAACGAAATTTCCGGATTTGCGGGCCGAATTGAAATGAATGGCGCGGGCGACCAATTCTTTTCCTGTCCCGTTCTCTCCACGGATGAGGACCGTCGTATCGACCTTGCACAGACGATAGATTAATTTGAAGACATCACTCATTTTTTGGCTCGAACCCACAAATTCACTTTCAATGTCACTTTCGATATCATCATCAAAAATAGGATTTGAAAGCGCAAGACTAGAAACCAACTCACGTGCTTCCAGACTTTTGCGGACAATTTGCGCGAGAGTTTCGGGCTGAACCGGTTTTTCGCAGTAGTCGTAGGCTCCATCCTTAATGGCAACGACGGCATCCTGGAGGTTTGAGTGCGCGGTCATGAGAACGACAAAAGTTTTTGGATCATGTTCTTTGATGGCCGCCAGAGCTTCGAGACCATTCATTTCGGGCATTTTAACATCCATCAAGACAAGATCGTATTGATGGGTTTTTACTTTTTCGAGAGCTTCGCGACCGGTTCCGGCCTCTTCAATAGTGAACTGAATTTCGGGCATGGTCGATTGCAAAATAGAGATCACGGACTTACGCAGCTCAGCCTCATCGTCCACAATAAGGGTATTTAATTTCGTCATCGCGTCTCCTGTTTCCGTATCTTTTCCGTATCTTTTTTTCTAGCTCTATCATCTCGGTGTCTTGCAGATCTCTTCTAGCAGATCTGCAGGCTCCGATCAAACCATGTCATCATTGTCAATTTCAGTGGTCTCTTCTTGCAAGGGCAGGCGGAAGGAGATCGTCGTACCCTTGCCAACCTGGCTCTCAAGGAGGACCTTTCCCCCATGAAGTTCGATAAAATATTTCACGAGGTAAAGCCCAAGTCCAGAGCCTTTTGTTTTCATGTCCTGATCGCTTCCCCGGGTGAATTTGCCCCAGACCTTGTCGAGTTCCTCGGGTTTGATGCCTTCGCCCGTATCACTGATGACGACGAGAACTTCTTCGTCGACTTCGCTCGAACGGATCTTGATGACACCGCCCGCGGCGGTGTATTTGATCGCGTTATCGATGACGTTGATCAGAACTTCTTTGATCAAAATGCGATCATATTCCAAAGAAAACATCGGCTCTAGCTGGACATCCATCTGAATGGCCTTCTCGCGTGCGAGTACGCTGAGCTGCTGCACGGCCTCTTCGATCGTCTCGTTGATGTCGGCGACCTCTTTATTGACCTTGAAATCGCGTGATTCGACCCGCAAGACTTTAAGAATCGATTGGATATAGCGATTCAGTTCTTCGCTGCTGACGCGTAACGAGCGTAAGTCATTTCCGATTTCATTTTCGGCATGCTGCATAAGTAGGCGATCGATGATGGCCTGAATTTTTGCGATGGGCGTTTTTAAGTCGTGTGAAATAAGGCTCACAAAATTATTCTTGAGCTGTTCAAGTTCGTGCAGATACTGCTGCTCTTGCTGCAGCCGGAAATTCTGCCGTTCGATGCGCGTGGCTTGATAGCCAATGAAAATGATCCAGGTTGCGGCCAGCATGATGAAAGGTGAAAAAGCTGGCGACCAAAAGTAAAAGCTATCGAAGACCCACGCCGACAGGGCCGCCAGAAGGGTCGCGATCCAAAAAATAAAAAACAAGGCCGCCGATTGGGGATAGGTCGTGATCAGAAAAACGGCCAGCATCACCAGAAAAATAAAGCCGAGGGCGTACCACCAAAAATTCAAGCGTTGAATCCAGCGGTTTCTCAACAAATTATCCGTCACGTGCGCTAAAATTTCGGTTCTTGAAAGAGAACCGAGCGGCGTCAAAAAATGAGGTCCCGCATTGGTCTCTGCACCGATGAGGACGATTTTATCTTTAAAGGCGTCTTGAGGGATATCGTCATACAGAATTTCACTCAAGGTGTACTGAGTGAAAACGCGGGTGCTGCCGCGAAAATTGATCGCGAGTCCCCCTTGTGAACTGGGAAAGTTGCGTCCCGTGATTTTTTCGGTCAAGTGACTCATATCACTGCGCTGAGTGAAAACGCGTCGGACCACCCCATCTTCGTCCCGGCGTAATTCGTTGCTGCCGAGATTGCTTTGCTCCTCATTTGCAAAGGAAGGAGTGAGGATCCTCTCTAAACTATTTGTTGTTGACGACCAAACGATGCGGCGGTCTCTGAAAAGAAGATTTTCGTTTGCACTGAGCTTGACCGGCCCGATGTTGTCCCCAAAATATAAAGTCACGCCCACGGACCGAGGGTTTTGCTCAAGGACCCTGCCGAGCAATTGAGTCCAGATGTGCTTGTTCCAAAAAAAGCTGTCTGTAATATCGGTGATTTGATCCATGTTACCGATGAAGTTTGTTCGCTTGTCGTAGACATTGGCAAAATCGGCCTGGCGAATGGTGATCAGGACGATCTCGACCGCGGCTTTTTGGTCCCCACGCAGCTGAAAGCGTTGATCGTAGGTCGAAACCTCGTCGTTTGATAAGGCCAGACAACCGATGACCCAGCAAAGCAAGCAACGCAATAGAAAGCCTCGTCGACGAGTGATCGATCGCAAGAGAATTTCAGTTCGCTTAACAAGGAGTTCCGAGAATCTTTTCTGCACGCGTCGCAACATAGCAAATAGAGCGAATAATTCAACTATTAAAAGACCTTAGCCAGTTTGGCAAATCTACGTTATATTGATTTGCATGCAAGTCTACCAGGGTCTGAAAGATTTGAAGCAGCAAAAGCAGCTCCGTTTGCACGGCTCCGTCGTGACCATCGGCAATTTTGATGGGGTCCACTGGGGACATCGTCAGCTTCTGCAGGCCCTGAAGCAGGAGGCCCAAGCTTTGGGATCACCTGCCATCGTGTATACTTTTCACCCCCATCCTCTTAAAGTTCTGCACCCCGAGCGACAGACACAGCGGCTTTTTGATTTGCAAGATCAACAGGAGCAGTTTTTCCAAGCAGGCGTCGATCACGTGATTATCGAGGATTTCACGAAAGAGTTCGCGCAGGTCTCTGCGCAGGCTTTTTTGCAAGACTACATCGTGGCGATGCTGCGGCCGAAAACGATTGTCGTTGGGCATGATTTTTCTTTTGGCGCGAATCGGGAAGGGGATCTGCACTTTCTCGAAAAATTTTGCGCGACCCACGGGATTCGCTTGCTCATCATACCGCCTTTTCAACTGGATGGACGCGTGGTTTCTTCTTCTAAAATTCGCGATGAGCTCAAACTCGGGGATGTTGAAAAAGCGCAAACCCTTTTGGGCCGAAAGTACTATCTGCGAGGGCATGTGGAAAAAGGATTTCAAAGGGGAAGAACCATTGGCGTACCTACAGCCAACATTCACCCTGACGTCGAATTTGTGCCTCGCAAGGGCGTCTACGTCACCCTGACCGGCGTCGATGAACGCATTTATCCTTCGATCACAAATATTGGGCTCAATCCAACCTTTAATGAGGATAGAAAGGGGCCTGTTAAAATTGAAACGCATCTTTTTGATTTTCACGAGCTTCTTTACGGGTTCGAAGTGCGGGTGTACTTGCTGCATTTTCTTCGGGATGAACAAAAATTTTCAGGTCTTGATGAATTAAAGCAACAGATCCAGAAGGATCTGCAAGAAGCAAGGACGTACTTCGATGAGCATCCCCCCGGTCAGTAACAAGATCGTTGAAATCAGCAGTCACGGCTTGAGCCCTTCGATGGAGCATTTAGCGGCCTTCGCCCTTAAGAATAGCCTACCTTGGGAGGTTGAACTTCTTCCGGCCTTTGACGAAAATCTTTTGCTCGGCGCGCGGGGAGTGCGCATAGACTTTCCCATTTCCAGTCAAATTTTTGCCAGCATCGCGACCTTTCCCACCTTGGTGAGCAATCTGGAATGTTTTGATAGCTTCATTCTTGAGGACGGGAAATGGTATCCACGCATTCTACTTTTTGAAACTTTGCGCAGTCTGATTGTCGAACGGGTCAAAGATTTGGATAACCGAGCCGCGGCCTACGTGATCGGCGAAGGCGAAGAGGCGCGGGTGGCAGCAAGCGTGCTGACGGATCTGGGATTTTCGAAAATTCTTTTTATCGGAACAGATCGGACGCGTCTCGAAAAAATTCAGCGGCTCCTGGCGCGCAAATTTATCGGCGTCGATTTTCAAATTCTGCCCGCCGAAGACATGACGACCCAAACTATTCAGGCCGGAGTTCTTATCAACTGCACGAGCCTTTCCGACAAGGCGCAATTGCAAAGTGATATTTCTTATTTTAACTTCATGAAAAGAAATGGCCTCGTCATGGACCTTATCCTCGAGGCCGAAAATAGCCCCATCCTCGAAGAAGCGCAGCGGGCTGAGTTGCGGGTGATTTCCATTTCGGATGTTTATTTGAGCCGTGATCTTCTTTTTTTGAAGCGGCTAGACCTGCTTTCAAAAATTTCTATTGAAGCCTACAAGCAGAGTTGGGCGGATTTCCTGAAAACTCATCCTTTGTCTAGTTACAAAAAACGGCACTCTTAGTTAAAATCCAGGCTGGGGGAAAGAAATGTCCACACGGAAGTTAGGAGAAATCCTTGTTAAACAAGGATTGCTCAAGCCAGACCAATTGGCCACTGCAGTCGAAGAGCAGAAAAAAACCTCAGGTCGCCTGACCGCGACGATTATTAATTTAGGTTTCTTAAAAGAAGTACAAATTTTGCGGGCCTTAGAAAAGCATTATGCCGTTCCGGGCGTGGACGTGAACACTTTCGAAATCGATGCCTCTGTGGTTCAGCTGATTTCTAAGGACATTTGCGAGAAAAACACCCTCATTCCCTTGCAAAAAGCCGGGACCACTTTAGTTGTGGCCTTTGCTGACCCCAGCAATATCATGGTCAAAGAGGATCTGCGTTTCATCAGTCGCTGCCGTATTCAAGCCGTTGTCGCCACCGAGTCGGCGATTATTTCAGGAATAGAAAAATACTACGGCGGATCAATAAACATGAAAGTGTTTAATAACGCTTCACAGGAAAATGCGGAAGATGATTTTAGCGTGGGCGGTGGGCCACAGGTTGAAATCATCGATCAATCCGGAGGCACTGACGACGCACCCATCGTGAAATTTGTGAATGCTATTTTAACGGACGCGATCCGTAAGCGCGTTTCCGATATTCATTTTGAACCCTACGAAAAGCGCTTCCGCATCCGCTTCCGTATTGATGGAACCTTGATCGAAGCCACGGCGCCGCCCCCAGGAACGGCCGCGGCCATTTCTTCGCGTATTAAAATCATGTCTAAACTCGATATCGCCGAAAAGCGCCGTCCCCAGGATGGTCGTTTGAAAGTCCGCACGACGCGCGGAAAAGAAATGGATTTTCGGGTGAGCGTGATGCCCACTCTCTGGGGCGAAAAAGTGGTGATGCGGCTTCTGGATAAATCCAATCTCCAGTTGGATATGACGAAGCTAGGCTTTGAAGAAGATGACCTCAAGCTTTTCATGCAGAACATCCACTTGCCGCAGGGAATGGTGCTGATCACCGGGCCGACCGGATCTGGGAAAACCACGACGATTTATTCGGCGCTCCAGGAACTCAATCAGCCTGATGTCAATATTTCTACAGCCGAAGATCCCGTGGAGTTCAACTTAGAGGGGATCAATCAGGTTCAAATGAATGCCGATATTGATCTGAATTTTGCCGATGCCCTGCGCTCTTTTCTTCGTCAAGATCCTGACATCGTGATGGTGGGAGAGATTCGAGATTTAGAAACCGCCGAAGTGGCCTTTAAAGCGGCGTCGACGGGTCACTTGGTCGTCAGTACTTTGCATACCAATGACGCCTCTTCGACCATTATTCGTCTTACGGAAATGGGAGTGGCCTCTTACATCATTACTTCAACGGTTAACTTGATCGTCGCTCAGCGCTTGGTGGGGAAGGTATGTGAAAGTTGCAGGGCTCCTGTCGAAGTTCCCGCGCAAACGCTGATCAATTTGGGTGTTCCCGCGAATGAAACCAAAGATTATACTCTTTTTCGTGGCCGCGGTTGCGGAAACTGCAATGGGACGGGGGTCAAGGGACGGGCAGCTATCTATGAACTTATGGTGATGAACGAAAAAATGAAGGAAGCGATCCTCAAGGGAGCCACTTCCGGTCAACTGCGTTTTTTAGCCCGCGAACAGGGAATGCGAACTCTTCGGCGAAGCGCCTTGTTGAAACTTAAGCGTGGAGTCACCACAATCGAAGAAGTCTTAAACGCCTCAGTGAAGGATGTCTAGATGAGTATCAGCGATTTGATTCTTCAAGCGAAGACGAAGAAGGCGCAAAGTGTTCTATTCGTAGTGGGAAGTGCGCCGCAAGTGCAGGTTTTAGATGAGTGGACGCAGCTACGAGAAAGTCCTCTTTTGATGAGCGAATGGAATATATTGCAGCAGAGTTTGCTCTCCCCTCAGCAGAAAACTCTTCTTGAAAATCAAGGCCATCTTTTGAGCGAGGGCCTTTTTGGCGGGACGCGTGTCGGCTTTTCTTTCTACCAAAAAGAAGAGGCGATGAAGGTTTGGTTGAATCTTGAACTTGCGTCGAAGGAGTCCCTCGAGCATCCTCTTCCGCCGATTTTGAGCGAAAAGGCCCTTGCGCAAAAAGGCCTTATCCTTATTTCGGGCGCAAATGAAAACTCTCTGTGTGCCTCTGTTTATTCAGTGCTCGCGAAAATGAACGCCGAAAAAGTTTTTTCGGCGGCGATTTTTTCCTCTGGACTATTCCCGCGCCTGCGGGAAGAAAAAGGTCTTTTTCTTTATCATCAAGATTTTGAGCTCGTGCCGTCCGCGCTGGATCCCTTGATTGCGGGCGTCGACGTTGTGATCTTCCACGGCTATTCGGATGCGCCGAGTTTTTTGATGGCTCTGAAGCTCGCTGAAAAGGGAAAGTTCGTCCTTTACGACATGGTCGCGCCTTCATTGTTCAATGCCTTTCGGCGAATTTATAGTTTCATCGAGCCTCATCTGGGCCGGCACGGGACCGGACGGCTTGCAGAGGTTCTCGAACTCGCTCTAGGACAGATCGCGATGCGCGGTCTTGCTCAAGAGACTATTTATGCCTACGAAATTCTGATGATGAAGCCGCAGGTTCGGCAATTGATCGAGGATGAAAAATTAAATGAGTTGGAAGAGCTTTTGAAAACAGCCTCCGAAAACTCGGGAATGATTAATTCCAATCAGGCTCTTTTGCAACATTTAGTTCGTCGCCGGATCGACATCAAGACAGCCTTTGAACGCAGTCGGGATCCCGATGCTCTCGATCAACTTTTGAAGAAGGTGGGAATTTAATTTATGCCAAAGTACGCTTATCAAGCGAAAACAAGCTCCGGGCAGATCACGCAAGGTGAAATTGAAGCCGCAACTCCTCAAGAAGCGGTGATCCGTTTGCGGGCTCAGCAACTGATACCGACGAAGATTTCCAACGCGGGGAAAAAACCCGGCAGTGGGTCGGTGAGTTTCAGCTTTGGCGGCGGCGTCAAAGGTAAGGACATGCAAATTTTCACCCGCCAATTCGCGACCTTGATCAACGCCGGTATTCCCGTGGTGGATTCTTTGAAGATCCTGAGTGAGGGTTTGCGGCCGGGCCTCCTCAAAGAAGCTTCGGCCAAGGTCAAATCGTCGATTGAATCTGGAAAGCGTCTCGCCGATTCGATGAACTCGGTGCCGAAAGTTTTTGACCGCTTCTACGTGAACATGATCCAAGCGGGTGAAGAGGCCGGGATCTTGGACAGTATTCTGCAACGTTTAGCGATCTACATGGAAAAGTCAGAAAAGCTCAAAGGGCAAATCAAAGGGGCTCTTGTCTATCCCGTGGTGATTTTGATCTTCGCCTTTATCGTGATCATGGGGATTTTAGTTTTCATCATTCCTAAATTTCAAGAGTTCTACTCGTCTGCCGGCAAAGCGCCGCCGATGCTGACGGTGGTGGTGGTGGGCCTCAGCCACTCGCTGATTAACAATTGGTATATGTACGCCGCCGGCATATTCCTGACCCCTGTGTTGATTGGCCAGTACATTAAAACTCCCGGTGGCCGCGACACCCTCGACCGCGCGCTTCTGACTTTTCCGGTCATCGGCGAAGTGGTGCAGAAGGCCTCCATCGCGCGGCTGACCCGCACCCTTTCGACGTTACTATCCTCTGGTGTGGGCTTGATCGAATCGATCGAAATCGCGGCCCGCACCTCGGGGAACGTGGTGGTCGAAAAAGCTTTGGTGCGCTGTAAGGATTCGGTGATTTCCGGTCGGGCCTTTGCCATCCCGCTGGCAAAAGAAAAAACCTTTCCCGATATGGTGGTGCAGATGATCTCCATCGGAGAGCAGTCGGGAACGCTCGATACCATGCTCGGTAAAATTGCTGATTTCTATGAGGACGAAGTCGAGACTTCCGTGAAGGCCATGACGTCCTTGATTGAACCTCTCTTGATGGTTTTTTTGGGAAGCATCATCGCCGTGCTTGTGATCGCGATGTACCTGCCGATTTTTGGTATGGCCGACACGATTGGCGGTTAGGGAGAGCCTATGAAGGTCACATTGATCGCTCTCAAAAATCCTTACCAAGGGCTGATCGTGGAATTTGTCCGCGTCAGCCTTTACTGGGTTGTTTTGCTAGTCGGCTTGCTGTCGTACCTTTTTCAGCCGGGTTTTATTAATTGGGCTTTTCTGGGGCCTTTCTACGGCCTCGTCGCGATCGGGATGGTTCTGCATACGATCCTGACGGCCAGTCTGGAGTGGAGCTCACGCTTTCCTAAGTTATTCTTCCTCAGCTTTCTCATCGACGCCGCGCTTTTTTCCTGTTTGATTTATTTTTCGGGCGTGAATCAGTCTTTGTTTTTGTTTATCCATTTGGTGAGTATTCTCTTAGCGGGAATTATTTTTCAAAGTTCCGGGGCCCTGATCGTAGCCTTATTCACGAGCATCTTTTTCACTGGGGTCTCTATTTTCTCGCCGGATATGAAGGCGATGAATTTTATTTTTCTACTCGCTTTGAATAACATCGCCTTTTTTACGGTGGCTGGGCTTTCGGGCTATTTGAGTGAGCAGCTTCAGTCCGTCGGTCGCGAACTCAGTCGAACCGGCCTGAATCTTCAAGCTTCACTTGAATTCAATAAGGTGATTTTGGATAATATGCCCTTGGGAATGGTGAGCTTCAACCGCGAAGGTTATATCATGCAGGCGAATCCCTCCGCCGAAAAAATATTTGGCCAAGTTCTGGTGAATCAGAACTGGTTTCACCTATTGCCTGATTACGTGGCGTCTTCGCAGCTCCAAAAGTTAGATTTCAAATTTAAGTCCGCCATGAGCAGCGAAAGCCAGACCCTGGGGATCACGGTCTCGAGCCTTTTCAGCCCTCTCGTTAACGAACATATTGGTATCGCGCTCGTCGAAGACTTAACCAATGTGCGGCAACTGGAGTATTCGCTCAGGCAAAATGAGAAGATGGCAGCTATCGGAGGCTTAGCCGCCGGCATCGCCCACGAAATCCGCAATCCCTTGGCAAGCATCAGCGGAAGCATTGAACTACTTTCGCAAACTGTCGCCAACGACGATGACCGAAGATTGATGAAAATCATTTTGCGCGAAATAGATCGATTGAATAATCTTATTACCGAATTTCTTGAGTATTCTCGTCCCGAAAAAGCGCCGACGGATATTGTGGACCTCAGCGCGCTATTGAGAGAAATCTTCGAATCTCTCAAACACAACGCAAAAATCCGCCAGGATGTCGAATTGCAAATGGATCTGCCCGAGAAGGTGCTGGTCCTGGGGCATTCTGATAAATTGAAGCAGGCTTTTTTAAATATTATTTTAAATTCATACCAAGCCATGCAGGACACCATAACTCCTCGACTTCGCGTGAGCGCGCAAAATTTAGGCGAAACCTCCATTTTGCAGATCAAAGACTCCGGCTCGGGGATGAGTGAAGAAACGCGGAAGCGGATGTTCGAGCCTTTTCATACGACCAAGGCAAAAGGTACGGGCCTTGGTCTGGCTGTGACTCATAAAATTTTAGAAGGTCATCGTGCGCAGATTTTTGTCGAGAGTGAGCTAGGAAAAGGCACAGAGTTTATCTTGCATTTTCCTTCGGCAAAGAGTGAAATAAAATAATCTGACACTGTTGGGAGCAAGAATGAAATCCAGAATTTTGGTCGTTGATGACGAAGAATCCATACGTGAGTTTCTCGAGATCATGCTTAAAAAAGAGGGTTACGAAATCACCTTGGCTGAAGACGGCCAAAAGGCGAAGGATCTGCTCACCAAAAAATCTTTCGACATGATCATCTCCGATTTGCAGATGCCCAACGTCACGGGGATCGAATTGTTGAAGTACGCTAAAGAATTTTATCCCGACGTCGTCTTCATGCTGATCACAGCCTTCGGAACCACCGAGACCGCGGTTGAAGCGATGAAGATGGGTGCCTATGATTATTTGACGAAGCCTTTTAAAATTGATGAAGTTCGTTTGAACATCCTCAACGCCCTTCGTACGAAAAATCTCGAAGTTGAAAATCGTTCCCTCAAGAAAGAACTGGTGAAGGAATACTCCTTCCAAAACATGGTTGGTAATTCGGCGCCCATGCACGCCATTTACGAAATGGTCCGGCGGGTCGCACAGACACCCACCAATGTGCTTATCACCGGAGAATCAGGAACGGGAAAAGAAGTTATTGCGAAGGCGATTCATTACAATGGTCCTCTGAAGGATAAGCCCTTTGTCACCATCAACTGCGGAGCCATCCCCGAAAACTTGATGGAATCAGAGATGTTTGGTCACAAAAAGGGCTCCTTCACGGGGGCGATCGTTGATAAAGTGGGCCTGTTTGAAGTGGCCGATGACGGAACTCTTTTCCTGGATGAAGTGGGTGAGCTCCCGTTGACCATTCAGGTGAAACTTCTGCGGGCGATTCAAGAGCGCATCATCCGCCGCGTGGGGGCCACAGAAGATATGAAGGTCACGGTGCGGATCATCGCCGCCACAAATCGCAACTTAGAGGAAATGGTGCAAAAAGGAACTTTCCGTCAGGATCTTTTTTACCGCCTGAACGTGATCAACATCAAATCTCCGCCTTTGCGGGACCGTCGCGATGACATTCCTTTGCTCGCGAACCACTTTCTTAAAAAATACAATGATCGCCTGAACAAGACGATTGGTGGCATCAGTAATGAAGCCATGGAGATTTTGAAAAAATACGATTATCCAGGAAACGTGCGCGAGCTTGAGAATCTGATTGAGCGCACGGTGGCCCTTGAAGGGGGCGCAACGATACTGCCGGAATCCCTCCCGCCTATCGTGAACACCACCTCGGGTCGAAAGATGGCTTCGTCGAACGAAATTGAAATGGGTGACGACGGGCTTGATCTCGATAAAGTCATGGGGCAAATCGAAAAAGAACTTTTGGTCAAAGCCATCCATTCTGCGGGCGGAGTGAAGAAACGGGCCGCAAAATTACTGCACATCAGCTTTCGTTCCATGCGCTATCGTATTGAAAAATACAACCTGGGCGTCGTCGGTGACGATGAATTAGACGAAGAATAGGAAAATGGCCTCTTGAGTATAGCGGGGCACCGTGATCAAAAATGTATTGAAGTTCAAAAGATTACTAAAATTGAACGCACGGGGTGCGGAGTAAAGATTGCCGTTCAAGAGGGCACGCTCTATGAAACTTGCGGGAGCAACTTTTTCATAAACGTATCAGGAGTAGATCGCCGAGCTAACTATGGTGATCTAGGAGTTTGTCTTTCCCCAATCGATGGGGCAGCCTCAAATTTCTGTAGATAATTACAAGCAGCTGGCTCCGGTCTTTAGAATCTACAAAATTTTCTATTTCTTCACGCAAACTTCTGTATTGAGCTCCAGAAGATCATTCAATTTCACTTCGAGAGTCGTGTTCGTGTCGATGAACTGACCTTGACCGAGGCTTGCCATGCGGCTCAGGCGTTTAGCGGCGTCGCTGTCAGGTTTTCCGTAATAGACCGTGCTGAACTGAACGGCGTCGGGGGCCAGACTTGAAATGGCTCTCACGTCGGTATCGATTTGATCTTCAAGAATTTTTCCCGGGCAGGTATATTCGGTCGGGCTGCCGGGGCAATAGTCAGTGGGATAGCCATCGGTCATAAAGACAACCAGATAGGAAACATATTTGGGTGCGGTCAAAAGATCTGTCGCGATATTTTGTTTCACCAGGGACAGGGCGGCTTTGTACGGAGTTTGGCCTTCGTCTTTGCGGTAATAAAATTGCGTCAGGGCTTTATAAAAATCCGGAGCAAGGCCTGAAAACGAAGGGCTTTGGCCGCTGGAATCTGTCATCAGATTGATTGCTGATGACGCATTGAAAACGTCGAGCCCCCAAGTGAGGTTATCCTTCTCTTGGTTCGCCAAATAAAATTGGTCCATCACATTGTAGCGAAACTGTTTCGTGGGGTCTGTGGCCTCACCGGGCGCTTCGTAGGGCCCATTGAGATTCGAGCCGGACTGATCCACCACAAACAAAACCCGGGTCGGTCGATTGATCTTGATTTGGTCGGGGCCGCAAACAATATCTGTCGGTGGCGGCAAGGGAAGATTCTCCGAAGAATTCACCGAGTTTGTTCCCGGCAGAATGGAAGAAAAACTGACCTTCGCACAGGCCCCTAGTAAAAAGGGCAGTGCAAGAGTAGCCAAAACAATCGTCCTTTGATGTTTCATCATTTTTTACCTTCCTCGTGTTGGAAGTTTTATCGGTATCTAAGGCTAGATCTTAAATCTTTCCTGGACTGTCGAAAGTCTAGTCAACTGGACGACGGCAGAGTCCACAGCGAGACCAATGAGCGGGACGAAGGTCTGACTCAAATCAGTAAAAAAATTTTAAAGGAAGAAAAAAAAACGCGCTTTTTGAAAGCGCGTCACTCGAAAGGCATTTGGGAAGAGCAGTATTTTTAAATTGGTAAAATAGTTGTTGTTTCGACCTCTTGAATTTAATGGGCATTAAGTTTTCAAGAGGAATAGGATGAAATCAAAAAAACTTCAACGCAAAGACGCTTTGAGCGGTCTTAACGTCGGATGTTGGTTCATGAGCATCTCCTTCCCTCTTGAAAAAGTAATTATTAAATAAATTTAGAAGCTTATTTTTTTTAAGCCTGCGTGCAGAATCTCGACCGGGCGTTGAGATTTTGAATCATCTCTTGAGCCGGAAGATTTGACCCCGGCCTTTTCCGCAGGTCCTATCGAAACAGAAAGAAAGTGCGCAGCCGCCATGTTTTTAAAAAGTTTGGACTTGAAGGGGAGGGACGATGGAGCGGGAGTAAGCATATATAACCTTTCATTCTGAAAGACAGATACAGTGCCATTTAGCAACCCTGATGCCAGTCAAATGATTTATTCAAATCGAATATATTAGTTTAAAGTGAAAATACTGTCATTTGACGCCTAATTTGCCACAAGTGTTGAGGAAAAATACCTCAAATGACATATTTTACAAAAGGCGCCATTTCTTCCTAAAGCTCTTTCGATTTTTTATTTATTCGGTAGGATGGGCCTTGCGGATTTCAACTTAAAGTTTGTGGGTTCATTCATGGTTTCTTTTCTTCGGTATTTCTTGGCGGGGGGCAGTTTGATGACTCTGCTCTGCTGCGCCGTTTCTCCCCCGGTTCCACCGCTGGTTTCAACGGTCGCCAAGACCTCCGTTCTTTCTTTGGAAGATATGCAACAGATGTACAGCCTGGAGCAACTCGATGCGGTCGGGAATTATTTGCTCACTCTCGTTGATGAACAGGGAACCTCGAGTTGCGGTCTTAAAAGTGAAGAAGCGAGAGATGAAATGAGGCCGCTTCATTTATTACGTGATCGGAAGCTTTCAGCTGCAATTGAAAACTTTAAACTGCAGGAAATGACGAGCTCTCTCAAAACATGCCGTGAAAGATGTTCTTGTGGCTCCTTGTTGGATCTTTATGAGGGGCTTCCGTCCGAGCAAAAGCCGGCGCAAATGCGACGCCGGATTGAAATGGCTCTGAAAAAACAAGATCTTCGCCAATGCGTTTCTGAAACAGAAAAGTTTTTTTGTGGAAGTTCTTTACAGGCCTATTTGAAACAAGAATCTCGATCAGGGGAAAAGTGATGAAGTTTTTGCCGACTTTTATATTTATTTTGTTCTCCGTCTCTTTTTCTGCGCTGGCTGGGCAAGCCGCGGTGACGCATCTTTCAAAAGTAGGGTCGGTCTTCTCGCTTGATCCTAGCCATCCTGCTTTGGGTGAAGCCTATCGTGATCCTCAGGGGCTTCTTTGGGGTGACATGGTCACCTATCAGACAACGGTTTGGAATATGACTCAGTACGAAGCCCAAGATTATTGCGCCTCGCTAGGGGCGCGACTTCCAACCAAGGAGGAGTTCAGACAGCTTTCCATGGACTTGGGTTTTAAACATACGCAGGGGTACAGTCCCTACATGCAAGATGGAAAGACAGAAGTCATCCCCAACTTGGTGGGCCATTGGTATTGGTCTTCGTCCATTTTCCCATTTAATTCGGATAATGCCTATGGTTTTAGTGGCGAAGAGGGTTACAACGATCAAATGAGCTTCACCGGATATATTTTCCGCGAAGTCTATCACGGGGCTGTTCGCTGTGTGATCAGCCCTTCTCCGAAGTGAGCGAAACGCGTTTCTCTTTTTCTTTCAGAGTCGTGTAGAAATCAACGTAGTTTTTCATGACTTGAATAGGGTAGTCCTTAGGCCAAATATTCTTCTCACGGGCACTGGTGACATTTCCCTGACCCATATTGTAGGCGGCGAGATAGAGTCGCGCGTGCATGTCGAAATGATCACGGAGATAACTCAAATAGGCTGCGCCAATGCGGATGTTGGCGACGGGATCAAACAGGGTCTTCTTTCCGTGCCAACCCAGTTCGAATTTTTTTGCAATCCACTGACCTGTTTCCGGTCTGATTTGCATGAGCCCGATCTCACCCACGCCGCCCACGCGCTCGGGATGAAAACTGCTTTCACTTTGGATGACCGACATTAAAAACACTGGATCAAATTCATACTTTAAACTCTCGTCGATAATGGTTTGCGCCACCTGCTGGTATTGTTTTCGGTAGGATTTCGGCAGACGATCTTTGGTCCAATGATAAATCGAGGAATTGATTTTTTTGACGTTCTCGCCCACGCGCGCGACGCTTCCCGTATAATATTTCCCCATGAGTTCGTGGGCGTGTTGCAGGCGAACTTCCCTTTGGTCCGAGGAAAGAGGACTTTCGCCGGCCCAAGCGAACGACACTTGCAAGCCGATTGAGACAGCTAAACCGAGTGCTATTCTGAGGCAAATTTTAAAAGTCGAGAAAAGGGTCGTCATGCCCTCTTAGAAGCAATTTTGGTGCAGCCTGAGGGCCTTGATAAAGGCCCGTAACGACTTGATCTTTTTTCCATTTATTGACGAACTATCTGACAGTGAACGTAAATTGGTCGCATTCGGGGGAGTCTTCGGGGCATTAATGGGCCTTAAAGCCCGTCACAAGATGAGACGGGTTTCCCGGTCTGATCCGTCCCAGTGCCCTTTGCTGGTCCCTGGCTCTGTGCGAAATATCAAAAAAGCAAAATGTTCCATTTTTCCAATACGAAGTGGGAAGAATTTCCTATAAAGCTTTCCAGGAGGTCCAGAATGAAAACACTGACAAAAGAAAACTTTCAACGGGCACGTCAATGGTTAGGGCAAAAGGGTCGTCCCTTAGACTGGATTCTTTTTTTATTTCACTTTGAGCATTTGCCAAAAGAGTCTGTCGTCACAGTTTTGCAGAGCTTTCAAAATTCAGATGGTGGTTTTGGCCACGCTCTTGAACCCGACCTTCGAACTCCGCAGTCCTCGGCCCTGGCCACCGCCATTGCTTTGCGCATTTTGGTCGAAACGGGCATCGCGGCGGAAAATCCCCTCCTGCGGCGCACGCTTTCTTATCTTGAAAAAACTTTGGATCGTGACAAATTAATTTGGCCGATTGCGCCGCAGGCTCGTCAGGCCTTTCCCCATGCACCATGGTGGGGCGGGGAGGATGTGGTGCAGGATTTTGGCGGATGCCTCGCCAATCCGCGGTCGCAAATTCTGGCCTCCCTTCTTGCTTTTCCGGGCGCTTTTTCTCACGAGATTTTGCAAAAGACTTTAACGTCGACCATGAGCGCGCTCGAGAGTCTTCCAGAAAAAATGGAGATGCATGATCTGGTTTGCTTTCTTCACCTTTTAAATGCGCCTCAGTTGCCCGTTCCTCTGCGCGAGAAAATACGGCCTCACCTGCAGCGTGCGGTCAACCTTGTTGTCACGCGCGATCCTGCGCTGTGGGCTGGTTATGCGGTGAAGCCCTTGCTTCTTTGTCCCTCTCCGCAGTCTTTTTTTGCTGAAGATTTAAAAGATGCTATCGAAGCCAATCTGGATTTTGAAGTGGATCGGCAAGAAGAAAACGGCGTGTGGCTGCCAAATTGGAGTTGGGCCGATTTTAATCCCACGGCTTGGCCCGAGGCCCAGCGGGAGTGGACCAGCCACTTGACTCTCGAGATGCTCCTGACCCTCAAAAGATACGGACGTCTTGAGGGCCTATGATTTATAAGGAGTTTTTTCCCAGCTTAACTCTCAGAAATGATATTCGCTGTTTTTGGACAGGCGGAGCGAGCAGCCATTTAGTGATTCCCGATGGTTGCCTTGACATTCTTTTTCAATTTCGTGAGGGAATTCTTTTTTCGTCTTTTCTAACCGGAGCTATGACACGGTCTTTGTGGGTTCCGAATCGAGGGGTGGAATCCCTAGGTATCCGTTTTCAACCGGGTTGTGCCGGCCGCTTTTTTGACTTTCCAATTTCAGATATAACGGATCGGGTAATCCCTTTGGAAAGCCTTTGGGGTCAAAAAGCCAAGGAATGGGAAGAGCACTTAATGGAACTTCATTCCTACGCAAAAAGAATCGAGTTCCTCGATCGAGAACTGCTCAAATTAAAAACCGAAAGTAAATGGGAATTTCGCTTTTTTGATTGGGCTTGGCGCGAGGCCGGAAGACTGAGCGTTGCAGACATGGCCCGTGAATTGGGAGTGAGCCGCCAGCATCTGCGCCGCCTGAGCCTTGCTCACAGCGGCCTTTCGCCGAAGGAATTCCTACAAATTTCAAAAGTTCACCGTCTGAGTGAGCAAGGCGCGTGCAGATTTCAGGAAGAAGATTGGGGTTTCTACGACCAAGCCCATCTGATCCACCAATTTAAAAAATACACGGGTCTCACGCCCGGAAAGTATTTCCAAAGACCCTGGCAAAAAGAAACTTGGTCTCCCTCCCAGGAAAACGAATCTTTTTAAGGGCCTTATTTTTTGGAACTGGTCCCCTACGCTGTTGATAAGAGGGAGTGGTCGCAGACTTGCTCTGCTCTCTCGGTCGTGCTGGTTATTTGCCCCATTGTCATTCGCAGAACTCGTCTTCCGGAGAACGGCCCTTGATCGTCCGGCGCGGTAGGTATCTACCTATCGCCTTATCGATCGTTCTTCAAAGTTCCACTTAAATAGGTATCTTCGTTCAGCTGTTGCCGGTTGTGCGAGGCTGTGTCCATCCTGTGAGGGCCTTTCTGAAGCGCTTCCTGCGCTTCAGATCTAGGTACCGGGGAATAATTTTGTTTGTGATTTTTTTGGAGATTTCTTTATCCATCAACACTCTAAGGGTCCAGTTCCAACAGAGCCTACCAAGCCCAACCTAATTTCGCGAGTCCCATGGATTGCTTGGTTTTTAGATTGTCGCCCTTTTGTTCCAAATAACGCCCCATCACGGCGTAGACGATGTCGCCGTGGGCAAAGTGATTTCTCAACTCCAGTTCAAGCAAAGCGCCGTAACCTTCATGGAGACGGGTCTCATTTTTCCGCGCGGCAAAAGAATAAAGGGCAGCGAGTTTGATTTCGCTTTCAAAGCGCGGTCCATCAATGATTTTCCAACCCGGCCCCAGGGCGATCTGGGGAATTCCGATTTTAACGACGGCCACGCCGTCCGGCGTGCTTTCGCCGAAGGCTTCTTCATCATAGATGGCAGAGAGGCTTGCGGAGAACTTCGAGGTGAATTCGTAGCCATAGCCTAAAGCATAGTGGGAAAGAGTTTGCGTTTCGCCTTCCATTTCCACGCCTTCGTTGGGGGGTTTGATGTCCATCTTTTCGATGGCGGCATTCACAAAGAGCGAACCTCTTTCATTCGCAAAATGAGAGATCAATGTGGCATCGACTCCGTAATCGATTTCCGTGTTTAAAATATTATCGATGCCCGAATCGCTAAATTGGCTTTCTAGACGAGCAATGGAGCCAATAGCTGCAATTTCAAAACCCCAGTGCTGGTGCGGGAGCTCTGGATTTTTTTCTGCCGATTCACTTTTCTTTTCGGGCGGGGGCGGCAGTCCCGCAGGCGGTTCCGAGTGCCGTTCTTCGATCAGGTTTTCTGTCACCTGTGATCGAGGAGTCGGCGTGACAGCAGGAGCTTCGCTGAGGGCGATTCCCTCCACACGATCCCATTCTTGAAGCTCGGTCCAGGCTTTGACGAGCGCGCGATTCGCTTGATGTTCATTTTGGGTGGGATCTTTCTTGATCAGCAGTCTTTGGCCAATTTCTAGTTTGTAAGGTGCGATGAGTGAATTCCAATGGGCGATTTCCCGCCAGTTTTTTTCGTCGCCGTAAAGATCCCGGCTGATCATAAATAAGTGCGGTGCGCGGGGGCCTACGATGTAATAGGTCCGATTATTTTCTTGAATCAGATCCCGTTTGTAGAGCGAACCTGTTTCGGCCTTCGCGGTCAAACTTGAAAAGGAGGTCAAAATAAGAAAAAAAGAGTAAAAAAGATGGTTTTTCATTCCCCTATTCTCGGCGATTGATTTACTCTCGAACAGAGCTTTAAAAAAGGCGTTGAAAAACTCGACCAAAGTAACTACCGGAGGTTTCGTGAAAAATTTGATGGAAAATCCTTTGGGTGCCTTTTTCGCGGGGGCCTTTGCTTTTACTTTGTTCGCTTGTGGTGAGTCCAAAGTCACGTCTTTGGGAGTGGCTCCGACCGTTCATTTTGCAAGTACGACCTATGCCGGAGCTCAAACGGCGCTCAATTCCGCTGGCTCCGCTTCACTCGTTTTTACATTTGAAAATGCGGCGCAAACGCAGTTCGCGGTGGGCTCCGGCTCGAGCGCAGCCCCTCCTGTCGGTCTCAATGCTTCAACCACCGGAACAGTTCAATGCGCTCATCTGGACATCACCCAAGCTTCGGTGACGGGCCTCACGGTTGTTGTGTCTTCCTGCAGCGGAAATGGCAGCGTCCAAGTTTCCATAGCGGAAGCGGCTCTCGCAAGTTCTACGGCCTTGACCTCGTCGGCTTTGGATCCCGTCACGTTGACCGTTGATAACACTGTGGCGACGGGTCTGCTCGTGCTGAATAGCGGCACGACCGCAAACAGCGACGGAGCCAATACGGTGGTGGCGACTTTCAGTGAAAGTGTGCATGACCTCAGTGCGACCAATGCGGATGCGGCCTTTACGATCAGCGGATGCTCAGGAACGGATCCCAGTATCCTGGTGACGATGAGTACAGATGGCTCCGGCCACTCGGTCGCCACCGGTGTTCTCAGTGGGGGAAACTGTTCTGTCGCTGACGTGATCACGGTGGATTTAGATATGACGAAGGTGAGCGATCTTGCCGGGAACGCGGGAGTTTCAAGCCCCGCCGCTGTCACCTATACCGTTTCGGCAGGTGCGGTGGTCACTTTAGGATCATTCAATTACCCATCAACAAGATCAGCTTTAGGGAGTAGCACCGCAGGATCCTTTTCGCTGACCATGTCGAATACGGCGGTCAGCACATTGGGGTCACCAACCCCTTCGGGCTCTACCGCTTCCGCTCCCAGTGGTCTCACGATTATTGAGCATAGCGCCAGTTGCTCGACCGTCACGGTGGCGAGTCCCGCAACCACCACGAGCAGCGTGATCAACGTTTCGGGTTGCTCGGGCAACGGCACGATTGATTTTCAGGCCTCCGCCAACGTCGCGCATAGCACTGGAAATCTAGGCAATGCCGTCAGTTCCACTCTCACGATTCAAGTCCAAACGACCGCTCTCGCTGTCAGTAGCACCGTCATTCAGAGCGATCCCGGCGGAACAAATCTCATTGCCGATGTGACCTTCAACGAAGACGTCGACGATCTCAGTGGAACAACTCAGTACACCGCCAGCTGCGGCGCGACGCCCTTCACCGCCACGCTGAGCATGACAACTTCGCAGATAGCGCACTTCGCCCTTCCCAGCACCTGCACCACGGGCCAAGTCGTCAGCCTCTCGATCCTCCTCAATCACATCGTCATCAAGGCTACAGGCGATTTCGGTCCTAACGGAGCTCCTTCACCAACGACCTATACAATTCCATAACAAAAGCCATAGGCTTGCAAAAGGATCACCCCGATCGGAGGCTTGGTGGCCTCTGTCGGGACCGGTTCTAAGCCGTCTCCTTAAATTGTCGCGATTGTGCCTCCATCAATGATATATTCGTGCCCGTTTATTGATGCCGCTCTGTCGGAAGAGATGAACGCGATGAGGTCAGCCACTTCTTCGGGTTTGGCCGGTCTGCCAACTGGGATTCCGCCCAAAGCAGTCATGACGCTTTGTTTTGCTTCTTCGACGGTGATTTTATTTGATTTCGCTATTCTCTCCATCATCGCCGTGGACGCTTCGGTTTCAATCCAGCCAGGTGATACGACGTTCACGCGAATTCCTTTCGGACTGATTTCCTTAGAGAGACTCTTACTGTAATTTGTTAAAGCCGCTTTTGCAGCAGCATAAGAAATAGTTGAATCATACAATGGCAAAGATCTTTGAATGCTGGAGACGTGGACAATCGATCCGCGGCCTTGCTGTAACATTGCAGGCACAAGAAGACGGTCTAAACGAACGGCGGGGAAAAGGTTGAGGTCGAGTTGTTTTTTCCATTCCTCCTCAGATTGTCTAATGAATCCGCCGCCAGGAGAACTCGAGCCACCTACGACGTGGGCAATGATATCAACGCCGCCCAGTTTAGAAAGCGTCTCTTGCGCAACGATATGGGTTCCCTCGACCGTGGTGAGCTCGGCGCTCACGAAGAAAACACCTGGGGGGAGTTGATCACCAGGTTCTCGCGCAGCAGTGAGAACCTGAGCCCCCGCGAGAGCAAAGCGCTTGACGGTGGCGAGTCCTGCGCCCTTGGTTCCTCCTGTTACTAAAACTCGTTTTCCTTGAAATTCTGATGGATTGACTGTGTACGGATCATTCATATGTTTTTCTCCTGCTTATTTATTTTAATACACTTTTGTATTAAAATAAATAAGATAAAAAATAAACCCATAAGATGCTGATAGTACTTGCATAAAATGCATTGTTTTAATGCGAGATTGAATTGATAATAAGAAGATGAAGACGAAAAAAGGCGAAAAAGAAAAACTACGACTTGTGATTTTGGATAAGGCGATCGCTTACTTTAAAAAACATGGCCGAGGTGGAATAGCCTCTGATGAGATCATGAGTTATATGGGTCTCACACGAGGGGCCTTGTATAGTCACTTTAAATCCAAAGATGATCTGTTCGCATATGCTGTTAGCCATGATTTAAAACGACTTGAAGAAACCATCGCGTACCGCCTTCTTCATAACGGCCCCTTGGCTCTGCAGAAATTGATTGAGTCCCATCTTTCAGAAAAAAGTTTGGTTGATATCGAAGGCGGCTGTGCTTTTACTTCTCTCAGCAGTGACATGCAAAGATGCAAAGCTGCTCACCGGGGAATGTACGAGTCCTCCATGAACCGCATCTATGATTTGTTTGCAGAAGGGTTTCGTCAACAATTTCCGGAGTCCTCTCATGAGCAGCTTCGTTTCAAGGCCCTGAATCTCTACTCTGGTTTAGTCGGAACATTGACTATGGCCCGCACCATGAAAGATCCTGCCAAAGCAAAAGAGATTCTAGATGCCGGAAAGAAATTCTTAGTGGAAAATCTCCTCGAGTCATCCAGGTGACCCACCACTGAAAAAGAAGAACCGAAAGGGCCTGCGAAAAATTGGTGTCCTCAGGCGGAATTGAACTGCCATCTAGAGTTTAGGAAACCCTTGCTCTATCCATTTGAGCTATGAGGACACATTAAGACGAACGTTATCTTTCAATGATTCCCTTGGTTTTGGCAAGAAAATTTAAGATCTTGGAGTTTATCTCGAATGAAGATGGATTTTCCCCCGGCTTTTTTCTATGCTAACCAGCGATGGAATTTGGAAAAATCACCCACATTGAGGATGTACCTTGGGATCTGCCGTCAGAGGATCCGCTGACATTGGCTTATTTAGAAAAAATAAAAAAAACGTCCTCAGTCCCTGCGGCCGAGTTTTTTCTCGGCACTCCGGCGTGGGGGCATCGAGAGTGGATCGGGAAAATTTATCCTCCCGGAACAAAGCCCGCGGACTTTTTGAAGTTCTATGCCGAAAATTTTCGGACGATCGAACTCAATACCACTCACTACCGAATTCCCGGGGCCGACCAAGTCCAGCGCTGGCGGGCGCAGGTGGGTGCAGATTTTGTTTTTTGTCCGAAGGTTTTTCAAAGCATCTCCCACACAGAGGCGGGGCTTCTCGATAAGTCTCTTTTGCACGAGTGGTACGGCTTTCTTAAAAACATGCAGGGTGCCCTAGGTCCCTGTTTTTTGCAGTTCCCTCCGCATTTTGATTATTCCAAAAAAGCCCTGCTTTTTCATTTTTTGCAGCAATGGCCCGACGAGTTTCAATTAGCTCTCGAATTTCGTCATCCCAGTTGGTTTAGAAATGGACAGATCATTCCGGCGCTCACGACTTATTTGCAATCACGTGACATAGGTCTTGTCATCACCGATGTGGCCGGGCGCCGGGATGTCCTGCACAGTTCGGTCAGTGCGCCCTTTACGATGATTCGTCTCATTGGCAATAGCCTTCATCCCAGCGACTATACAAGAGCAAAAGGGTGGGTGCAGCGGCTGCATCACTGGTCCGATTTGGGTTTACAAAAAATTTATTTTTTTCTGCATCAGCCCGATGATATCAAAGGCCCTGAGTTTGCGAGTTACGTCATCCAAGAAATCAATGAAGAGTCGGGAGCGGGTCTCGACTCTTTGAAGTGGTGTTTGTGAAATGGCGTTTGTGAAGTGTTATCTGACGAACTCAAGGCGAACTAGAGATCTTGACGTAAGGGCGAATTGATCACGGGCCAGGTCATTTTTTTGATATTGGGCTGATCTTCAAAAACCAGAACGCTGAAAGTTCCGTAATGCGTGAGGCGATGGGCCCAGTCGGCGGTATCCATATTGGCTGCGGGTCGAACCCAAACAATGGCTTGTGCGGGATTTGAGCGATTGCGCGCGACGATCAACCAGCTGTGATTTCCGTAGGAATAACTGCTTCCATCCACGTGCAGCAGAGTTTCGGACACATCAAAGTCATGCCCCTGCAATTGGGTTTTCATAAACTGCAGAAAACGATTGTCTTCTCCGACAAGCACAAGAGCACCCTGGCCATTCAGTGAAAGAGTTTCATCCACTTCGTGAACTTCTGTTTTACCCTGCAGACTTTTTTGCCAAGCCGTGACGAACTCGAGGCTTCGGACTTTTTGGGCTTGCGGATAATAAAAGCTCACCTGATCCGCGCCTAATACAGCCGACAACGTCACCGGACTTTCTTCAGGATAAAGAGTGCGGAAAATATCGTAATTGGGATCGACCTCTATCCGCGCGGCAGCTGCAGGGGTGGTGAGATTGAAAGTCTGCTTCGCCTCTTTGAGGGTCCAGGTGGTTTCAATGACTTGATTGTTATTCAAGGTGATTCGAATGGGCACGGGAAGCAGGTACCGCTCAGTTTGTGTTTGCGAAAGAACAACCTGAAGTTTAAAATTTCCGTCGGCAAGAGGGAGAACTTTGCCCGAAGTGAGCTCGAGGGTGGGGGCCCCGGTCCGATCGAGCCACTGCGCAAACTCGGTTTCTAAGGACTTTGCAAAAATTTTTTCGAAACTTTTTTGAATGTCTTTGAAGCTTGCGAAATTAAAAACAAAAGTGCTGTAAAAATCCTGCAAAGACTTATTGAAAAGATCCGCACCGACTTGTTTTTTCAACATATGAAAGAACATCATCGATTTACCATAACCCACGGCCTGGGTGCTTTCGCTCAATCTCCGCTTGAATTCACGCACGGGGAAGTCTTGCGCCGTCTTCACGTAATTTTGGTAAGAGACAAGGGACTGTCGTCTGTACTCGGCGTCGTTGCGAACCACTTCCTGCTGCCAGTGATCGGCCATATAGGTTGTTAACCCCTCAGTCCAGTTGCCGCCGCCTTCTGCGATGTAAACGCTGTTTCCCCACCAGTTGTGCAAAATTTCGTGGGGGAGGGAGGAGGTCAACAGAAAAGGCAAACGAATGACGGTGGGGCCTAAGAGAGTAAAGGCGGGCATGCCATAGCCGGTCTCCCAAAAATTTTCAACCACGCTAAAATCAGCATAGGGATAGCGACCAATCTCTTGGGTGTAATGACTGATATAATCGGGAATCGTATTCAAAAAGCTATCGGCCAGAGCTTTGTCTTCTTTACGGAGAAGGACGCGGATATTTTTTCCGCTGGGTAAGGTCTTGGTAAATTCAAAGAAGGGACCCGCAACCAAATAAATACTTTCTTGCGGATAAATTTCGCTCCACTGCGTGATGTTCTGCCCATGACTGATGTCGCGGCTCACCTGCTGACCTTGAGTCACGGTGATCCAATTGGCCGGAGAGCTCACCGTCAACTGGAAGGTTTGCAGGCTTCCGCTGAAAGCGGGATACCAATAGGTGCTGTTAAACAGAGCGGCTCCGTCGGAAGTGATTGCGCCGTCACTTTCATCATCCACGATGGGCGTATCGAGGGGACCATTGTAGGTGATTGTCAGATCTGCGGCTTCCAGATCTAAACCCCACTCATTGAAGGGGCTGGTTTTATTTCCGGGGCTGAGCAGAAGGACTTGGCTTTTGCGATCGACCGTCTGAATTTGTAAATTTTTATGCAAAAGAAAAGTCGTTTTGTGAGGAAAATTCTTGGGGAAATGAATATGGTCCGTCACCTTCAACATCTTCAGGCCCGGAATGAGTTCGACTTGCAATTGGTGCTGCAAGATCACCGGTCGTGGTGCGGGACTCGCGCCGGGAGCGTGCTTTTCATCTTGGGCATGGCCTTGAATACTTAAAGTGAGAAAGAAGAGAAGGGCGGCTAAATAGACCAAGTGTTTGATTGCACGGGAACGCGCCATATTTTATTTACCTCGTGGGGGGGGGAATCCGCGAAGTAATTACTGTTCTTCAGAGGTCAGGTCAAAACTTTTAAAATGCTGGTGCAGCTTTTGCCATTTTTCAGTGAGGGGAGCCTTTAAAACGAGCTTTTCCTGGCTGCGAGGATGAATTAATTCCAATCGCCGCGCGCGCAGGCAAAGGCCCGGCACCGCGAGGCGTTCACGAAAGAAGCGGTTTTGTTTGGTATCGCCGTGGGTGCTGTCGCCGATCAAGGGGTGGGAAATGCGGCTGAAGTGGCGGCGGATCTGGTGAAAGCGACCTGTAGAGGGTTTGACGTCCAACCAGGAATAACGGGTGGTGGAGTGACGTGGACTTTGCGCCTCGGGCCACTCCAAGGTGGCGAGGCGGCGAAAGACGGTCCTTGCTTCTTGGAGTTTTTGCGAGTCCTCGGATTCGAGTGGCTCGTCAATGCAGCCTTCTTCGGGGGTGTAGCCGCGCGCGATGGCCCAATAGGATTTTTGCACGCGTCGATCGGCGAATTGTTCGCAAATGCGAGCCGCGATTTCACTCGAAAGGGCAAAGATCAAAACGCCGCTCGTCCCCGCATCAAGGCGGTGCACCGGATAGACGTGTTGTTGCAGTTTTTCGCGCAGTTGATAGAGGCAAACCTTTTCCCGCGGCACCGGATAACCATCTTCGGGAGGATGCACGTGAAAGCCCGCCGGTTTATCAATCGCCACAAGATCTTGATCTTGATATATAAGAACCATTCGAATGTCATAGTGAAGAGCGCTTCTGAGAGCAAGGGAATTGAAAATAAAAATGGGATTGCACCTGAGCGCAATCCCATTTCCGTCTGATTATCTTTTGATCGTCTTTCAATCATCTTCTTGCGAAACATGTTGGCCGGCGAAATAAACAAATAATCGGACTATCTCGGAAAAGCCTTTCTTACGGGAAGAAAAGAATTCGTTGATCACCTCCATCTTGAAATCCCGAAGGACCATCGTGATAAGGCAATAACTTTAATAGCAATGAGAATGCCAAAGCTCACGGCAAAATGAGGGGGAGGGGAAAGGATTTAGAGAACTTTTTGAGGCATTTTGTTGAGGCTTTTTTTCTGTGTTTTTGAAGAACGGAAAAAAGGGGCTGGCTTTTTACTCCAAAGTCGAATAGTCCTGGACCTCACGCTTGCGAAGGAGCTGGACTTGGAAGAATCACATTCGTTTTTATATTTGCTCTTGCACTGGTTTGTTTCGGGGTCCGCTCTTTTGTTGACCGCAAAACTTGTTCCCGGATTTCACATTCGCTCTTTTAGGGATGCTCTGATTGCTGCGGTGGTCATCGGTCTAGCGAATATTTTTATTTGGCCTGTGCTGATTTTCCTGACCTTGCCTTTGAATATTTTGACCTTGGGTCTGTTCACGTTCGTGATCAATGGTGTGGTTCTGAAAATATGCGCGGGTTTGCTCAAAGGCTTCGATATCGATAGCTGGCTTTCGGCTATTTTCGGTGCGATCGTATTATCGCTTGTCGGTGTCTTGCTGCATTACATTCTTATTTGATCAGCCTTGCTGAAGAAGAGTGGGGGAGGATAAAGATGAAAAAATTTGGACTTGCTCTGTTTTTGATGATGACGGGCTTTTTGGCCCAGGCACAGGAGAACCCAACCACTTTGATTTTCGCGCAGAATGCAGTGCAAGCTCAGGCTGTTTGGCTGGTCGGCCCCCAGGATGGCGACGAATCCGTCCTGCAATTGAATTTTACAAACGGCGGTACTCAAAATCCGCAGAATCTGCCAGGCTCCCTCCAAGTCGCTCTTTTCATGCCCGATATGGGCCATGGTTCCGCACCCACGGCGGTCACGCAGACCCTAGGCGGGGATGGACAGCCCGTTAGAGGTTCCTACACCATCCGCGGAATTTATTTTTTGATGCCAGGCCTCTGGCAGGTCAAGGTGACCCTAGGAAATACCACGACGAGTGAAACGCAAATTTTCACTGTGACCATTCCTTAGCGAGCTGCTGAGAACGCTTTCATCGCAGCGGCGATGTCAGATGAATGATTCCTAAAAAGGAATCCGAAGTCGAACCATTCACCTTAAAATCATTGTCATTCACGAGGGCTAGAGTGCTTGCGTCCACGACGACGAGGCCCTCAATTTTTTCGAGATCGCTAAAGCCGGTGGCCGCGAGATCGACGATCTCGGTTTTTTGCACGGGGATCAAGCCCTTTTCACAGGCCTCGCTGGAGCAGAGTTGGGAGGGCGAAAGCGAAGGTATATCTTTTTTTCCGAGAATATTGGTCGCCTTCTGCAGATCAATTTTGTAAACCCGGCGAAAGGCCCGGGACTCTGTGCCCGCATTCTGTTCAACCACGAGAAACTGATCGTCCTTTAAATAAACCGCATCGCCTATTTTATCGATCACGGGCCAATGCGCAGGCGTCGTTTCAAAAACGTAGGCGTATTCTGCCACGGGTGTTCCGGTTTTTTTATCCACTTTCAAAATGCGGGTGACTCCGTGATCGCCTTTGAGCGGGCTCTGCAGGAAAAGAAAAATAAACGGGTCTTTGAGCGCAATGCCTTCAAAGCCGCGATTGGGAATGCGGCGACGGTAATGGCTCGGCAGGTGGGCCGTGCCGTAAAGCTTTTTATTTCCTTCCGGAATCCAACGCGAAAGCAAAACCCCTTGTTCGTCAAAATGCAGAAGGCTGGGGCGATATTCTTCGCTCATCCAATAACTTCCATCGGGATCACGCACGAGACCCTCTAAATCTAAACCCATGGGATCCGTCGGAATGCGGTGGCCTTGCGAGTCCACGGGAATTTCGTCGCCTTGTGGACCGATAAAGTTAGGACGTCCCGAAATTTTTTTTCCATTGCCTAGACGCAGAGCTGTCCTTTGTTGCAGAGAGAGTTCTTTTTTGACGGGATCAAAATAAAATTGAATCCACTCCGGTTGAAAAGAAGGCAGCACGAAAGGGCGAACCTCTTCTCCGTGGGTGCCTGGGGTGGAGGCGAGATTGGGTCCTCGGTCCGTATGGGTTTTGAAAATCCATTCTCCACGGGTCGTCTGTCCTTCAAAAGAAAGACCGGAAAATCCTCCGAGTGGCAGACCTTTTTCAAGAAAGGGCAAATTTTTAAACGCATAACGCTCGCTTGATATCTTGGGAGGCGTGGGCGCTGGTGTCTGGCAAGCACACAGGAAAAAAAGAAGCAGAGAAATTGATTTTTTCATGGCCACCACCATAGATTTGAAAGGGCGCAGAGGCAAGCTCACTGTTCTTAAGCTTAGGAACACGAGGCGCGCAAATATCGGCGTGAGCTTCTTAACAAACTTCTGACAATCGCTTGATTGACAGTTTTGCATCCCCGTTGAAATACTCCTTTTACTTAAAACAAAGGAAAGAACTTGAAAATCCAATTGATTCTTCTGTGTTGCCTCATGAGTTTCAACGCCAAGGCTGCAGCGGATAAGACCGAATTGCAATGGACCCTTTGTGAAAAATCGGTGGAAAGCTTTTTAACGAAGATGCAAATCCGCATCGACGAACGCAGCGCCTACCAAATCAGTTATTTTGATTCCAAAGATTTACAGCTTCTGGCCCACCGGGTCTTTCTTCGTCAAGAAGTGAAAGAGAGCGAAAAGACCAAACCCCACTCGAAATTAAAAGTGGAGTTTAACCAGGTCAATGACGTCGACGGCAAATGGATGGATAAGCACCAGGCCAAATGTGAATACGATCGTTACGGCTCTTGGCAAAAAGTTCGTTGCTCTTTGCAAAATAAAATCTCGTCTGGCGAGGCCACTTTAAATGACGATCAAATGGCGATGCTGCAAAAATACCGGCCTGACTTTGCTCTACCGGCTTTGGTTGAGTGGGGTCCTTATCAGGGGCAGAATTTCACTTTTACAGATGAAAGAGGAAGTCTGGATTATTCCGCGGATGAAACAGATGTCAATGGCACGCTTCTGCTGGAGCTCTCTTTACGAGTGGATACCGTCGATGCGGATAAGTCCTACCAGAAATTGACTCAGCAATTGGTGCAACATCAAGTTCAGCTCTGCCCGCAACAGGTGGGCAAGTTTGAACGCCTGCTGGCCCTGCCGTAAAGGCCCGGCTCTAACAGAGCTCATAAAATCTAGAAGACAGAAAAGATCGTTTGAAAATTGAGCGTGGTCGAATTCACGCTCATCAAACTAGGATAGCTATCCAAGTAGGCGGCGACGTAGGCATCGCGCTGATAGGAATAAGAGAGTCCCGTGCGCAAATAGGCGAGGCGATTCAGAAGAACCGAGCGGCTATTGAGTTGCCGCGGATTGTCCCATTCAAAATAAATCCCTGAATAGGCCGCGAGCTTTTGTGTGATTGTATATTTCAGCGTGGGCGCGGTGAAAAGCGCGTACTGTTGGGCAGATCCGTCTCCGCCACTGGCTTTTTTTCCGAAGCGGTAGGGTCTGTTATAAAACCACCACGAGGCATTTGATTCGAGTCCCACGCCCCAGCGGGTTTTTTCAAAATTCATAAAAAGAGCGTTGTCGTAGGTCAGCGCTGAAGTTTGACCGACAGCCTTCAATTCAGGCGTGGTGATCACGGAAATTCCTGGCGAACTGCGCATCTGCACCTCGCCGAAACGAAGAGCCGTATCATGAGACAAGAAAGGATCCTTCGCGTCGGTTCGATCCATGCCGTGGAAAGGATGATTGAGAACGACGCCGACTCCGAGACTGAGGGCCTGAGTTGAGCTCAAGCGGAATCGGCTGGTCAAGGTGCCCTTGAGGGCCTGGCTGTAATTGCCCACGCTTCCGTCTGGATTTGGCTGATCGGCTTCGGTGGGATCGCTCAGCGTGGGTCCTCTGTAAACAAGTTTAAATTTAAAACTATAGTGGGAAAGTGAGCCGTCTTCGGCCCGCAGTTTTGAATCGGTGAGAGTGTCTGTTTCCTGGAATTTTCTGTTCTCGATGATTTTGCTTGAGGATTCAGATGTGCGGTTGAGTGGTGCAGACGTTTCTTGGGCGTGAGCAAAAGAAAGCGAAATAAGAAAATTCAAAAGAAAGAATATATGGCGTGATGTCATCATGGGGTCATAACAGTCCCTTGCGCAAACAACAATCGAGTCGCGGTTCTTCTGCGAAGACTTAACAGGAATCAAATAAGGATCTTACCAAAACCTAACAAAGGGATTTCTAAGGGCTCACCAGCCCGGCTTCAGCGAGCATGGACGAGGACCATGTAAAGGGACACTCGGCCCGGTAAAGCCAGGTTTTTACAGGTTGCAGCATTCCAGATTCAAAGCTGTAGACTTCATGAACCCCTTGAAAAGCGGCGAGCAAGCTATTTATTTTCTGTCTGATTTCGAGGGCCTTGTCAGGCCGATGAAGATTTTCATAGGCCTCGACCGCAAGAGCCGTGAGCCAAAGCCAGTAATACCGATCATGGTAGCCATCGAGCCCCACTATTTTGACGAAGCGGCTTTTTTCATCGGAGTTGTATTCACCCTTTAAAACACGCCCCGGAATCGGCGAGACCAGATCGGTGCTTTTTTCAAGAGCCTGCAGAATCAAAAGAGCATGGTCGTGATCGACCAAATTCCAAGCGAGCGCACCCCAATTGACGTCGGCTGAAAGGCGAGGGTCTGAGCTCGTATTCTTTAAGTATCCGCCCTCTTCATTCCAAAAAGATTTTAAAATGGCTTCATGGGCTAAGAGGATCTGGCTTTGATCGACCAGGGTTTGTTCCCGATCTCCTACAAAATCAGCCCAATTCTTGAGCTGGCCGAGAGCTCGGGCGTAAAGCAGCTGGGTGAAACCCACCGAACCTTGCCGGTTCACGCTGTCAGCCCAATCCGAAAAGGGAGCCTGGTTGACGACAAGGCCCTTTTGCACGTGGTTTTGGTTCATCCACATCATGAGCTGCTGAGCGGCCGGCCAGTACTTCAACGCAAACTCCTGATCGTGGGTGGCTTGGATGTAGGCCCACGCGGCAGAAATCAGCAGAAGGTTCCCATCGAGGGCAATTACATTATTTTCTGTTTCAAAGGACGGAAAGACAATGGGACCGAGGTCTTCTCGAATCCCGAAAAGTCCAAAGGCCACTCGTCGCTGAAAGGGCATGGAATCCAAAAGGCGGGGGAGGAGGCCATCGCTCAGACGGCGATTTTCAAAAAACAAAACAAGGGTGTCGTGGACAGGTTTGGTCTCGCCTAATTTGAGTAATCCCGGCACCGAAAATGAAAAATCGCGGGCCCAAATCGAGCGAAACTGCATGCCGCCAGCCACGACAAGGTCCGTATTATTTGAGTCCATATGCAAAATATTATTTTTGATCCCCGAGCTGATGAGGGACGCACTTTGAAACTGGGCCCGGGATGAAGAGAGAAAAAACAGAAAAAAAACCGCCGTTATGATCTTTACGAAAGCCATGGCTGCATCCTTTGACATTAAACAGAATAAAAACTCTACTTGCCTTCAACCAATAAATGAACTGAATTATCATAAATGAGAAAAAAAACCATCCTTTTCACAATTTTGACTTTTCTGGGACTGGTGGGTTTTATCGCTCTTTTTCGTAAGGCCACCGATGCGGAACGCTGTGTGGATAAGATTTTTCAAAATTCACCGGCCTATGCCAAAGGACCCCGTAGGCTTTTTGAAATGACCCGTCTCAAAAATCCCTCCATCATGGATTTTTCCTATTTGATTTCCTACCAATGTCACCCGGAGCTGGTGGTGAGCGGATCTTCACTTTCTTGTCGAATCACATCCAGCCTGGCGATTCCCGAGGACCAGGCAGATAAACTTAAGGCCTTGGTCGATTGCCGACGGAACAAAAATTAGGAACAAAATGAAGGGTGAAAATTACAAAAAGTGAATGCTCACGAGAGTGATGTCGTCGGGGATCGGTTCTTTCTTGTAGAAATCTTGAGCGACATTTTCACAGGCCTTTAAAAAGCTAGGGGCATCGATATTTTGAGTCGTGATTTTTTGCAGGGCGCGGATAAAACGTCTTTCGCTCATGTCTTGGCCCTCGGCATTTTTAACCGAGAAGAGTCCGTCGGTATAAAGTAGTAATCTTTCTCCGGGCTGCAAAAGGAATTCATTACGGTTCCACTCTTTGAGTTTGCGTTCCCCGAGGGTTGCACCGAGGTTGAGTTTAAGCGCCTCTTCCTGCAGCTTACCGTCCGCATCTGTTCTGAAGATAAAGGGCCATTCGTGGCTAGCGCTGATCACGGCCGCGTGGCCTGTTTTGGTGTTCAGCCGGAGAAGCAGCGCTGTCATAAAGACCCGGTTCGCTGAGCATGAGTAAACGACGTGGTCCCAGGCCGTCATCATCTCTTCCAAACTCATTTGAGTATCGGCCACGATGGCAAAAGTGGAGCGCGCGGCGGCCGTGATGAGCGCCGCGGGAGTTCCGTGGCCGGTGGCATCCGCGATGGCGACATAAAGATCGTCCCCTCGTTGGAAATAATACCACCAGTCGCCCCCGCACTCCGTAGAGTTCTTGAGAGAGCCCGCGATTTCCACCCGATTGACGTGGGTCGAAGCCATGGCCGGAAGAAGGCTTTCCTGAATGAGGCTCGCTGTTTTTAATTCTTCTTCCATCCGCACCTTGTCGCGAGTTTCGTTGATGAGTCTTTCAATTTCAGAAGACATCTTCACGAAGGCTTGGGAGAGAATTCCGATTTCATCTTTGCTCTTCATCGGGACAAAGCCGGTGAAGTTCCCCTTACTCAATTTGACCGCCATGCCCGTGATGATCGCGAGACTTTGGGTGAGGCCGCCCGAGAGAGCGAGGGAAATCAAAATAGTGACGAAGGTCGAGAAGAGAATGAAAATCAACGAGCGTTTATACAAGACCTCGAGGGCCCCCAGGGCCGATTTTTTATCGGTCAAAGAAATCAAACGAAAATCACCTAAGCTTGGAAGAGTGCTCGAAACGAGATAGTCCGTGTGATCGATGCTGCGGATAAAGGTGCGTTCATTTTGCTCTTCGAACATCTCCTGCAGCAGCTCTGTCATTTCGGGAGTCTGTTCAAAAGGAGTGTTCTGATCGACGATTTTCTTTTTGTCGGCGAGAAAGAAAACCGCGCTGCTGTTGTCGGGGAAGGACATGCGCAAGAAAACAGTCACTTCCATCTGCACGACCGCTCCGTCGGAATTTTTTTCCCTAGAGACCAGCAGGAAGAGGTGATTAGGCAAAGCCTGGATCGTGATAGTCTTACTGTCGCCCGCAGCAGGGGGCGTTGTGCCGGCCGCAAGCGACGGGAAAACCGCATTTTCAGGATAAAGAAGAATAACCTGTTGGCTTGCGGGATCTGAAATGCGTAGGGATTTAATCGAAGATTGAGCTTGGAAAAGATTTTTGCCAATGGGTGTGAGGCTTTTTGTGGTTTGGTCAAGCGTGGCTGAAATGGCTCGCGCCGTGAAGAAGGCTTGCGTGAGTTGAAAATCGAAATTCTTCTGAACCGCGCGCAGCTGACTTTGATTCGTATCAAAGACGTAGCTGATTTTATCTGATTCAAAGGTCCGTTTCGCTAAAAAAACGTAACTTCCCACTAAGGTGAGGCTCAGTCCAATCAAGGCGAGACTTAATTTCCATCGAATAGAGAAAAACTTCATGTTTTAAGTCTAGCGGGCACCTTGAGGAAATGCATAGGTTTTCACAGGGGGAAGGGGGATTCAGGGCTAAAGGGACATCGACTCCTGTCTAGGATAAGCCGGCTCCCACAGATCGATCTCAACAAAAATGCCCGCGACGAGGGTCACGGGCGAAAAATCAAATAAATCTTAGAAGCAAAGTTGACCGCTGAAGCTGCCAGCGTTGAGGTAAATTCCGACCGAGCAATAGCCTGAACCGCTGTAGGCATAGGGTGGATAGCTGTAGAAGTAATCGGGTCCGTAATTGTAATAATAGGTTCCGTAGTAGCTTGCAGACTGTTGAGCGGCTTGAAGCAAGAGATAATAGTTTACGCAGATGATCTGGTAGTTCTGCCCGTAAACTGGAACATAGGGCTGACCGGTTTGGTAAGTATAGGCCGCACAGGCTTGACCATTGGGATTGGCTTGATAACCATAATAAGTATTAGGTGCAGGGTAGTAGCCGCCGTTATACACGAGTCCATTGGGAGTGCAGGGCATTTGTTGATTGTTGTAGGTGTAATAACCATTCGCTCCGCAGATTGTTTGTGAGCCGTTTGCGCAAGGAATGCCATTCTGATCGCGCATGGTTCCATCCGCACTGGTTGTGCAAACAGTTGAAACGGGAGTAATCGCCGTGACCGGAGCGGGATTATTGTTATCGCCGCCATTCTTTGAACAAGCGGACAAGAGCGTCATGGACAAAGCGACCAATAAAATAAATTGGGTCTTCATATTGTTTTTCATAACCTGTCCTCTTTCTCGGCCCTGGGGGCTTTGGTACCGTTCCATTACCTTGGGCTGCCCACCGTGAGCAACTTGCAGGGACGATACGTTTCGGGGCAATACAGAGCAAGGTTGATGCCTACGGTTTTTCGACCCGTAATCCAATTCAATTTGATCTGG